>Ga0114930_10000268_pt1 | contig 57345 bp, 39 predicted proteins | sample AnhtaG_FD_87300 | JGI IMG/M metagenome (GOLD analysis project Ga0114930, IMG submission 87300) | Deep subsurface microbial communities from Anholt, Denmark to uncover new lineages of life (NeLLi) - Anholt_01485 metaG | ecosystem: Environmental > Aquatic > Marine > Oceanic > Sediment | place...
TCATCAACGCCTCCTATCGTCAAATTTGCAGTAAGAGGCGGTCCTTCTGCAGCTATAATTCCTTTATGGAGGACATAATTCCATAGAGTTGTAAGCTTCAAGTAAAAACATTCAATTAAAAATTGCACTTCTTCATCAGTTATAGCTCCTTTTTTTTTATCCTCAAAATAAAAAGGATAGAGAACTTGATCAATGCGTCCTATACTAATAGCAAAGCCTCCATCTTCGAGACCAGCAATTACGTGAGTGAAATACATTAATTGAAGTGCTTCTTTAAATGAGGATGGTGGGTTACCAGAAATATTAGAACAAACTTCAGCAATTTCATAAAGTTCTTTTTTTCTATTACGATTGCTTTCTTTTTCTGCTAATTTGGTTGCCAATATAGAGAATCTTTGGATAAACTCTTTAGAACCATCTAAAACAATAATAACTGATTCCAAAAAGTCCATTTTCTTTTGATCTTTTGAAAATTCTTTCATCTTTTCTCTTGCTTTTTGAATTAAGCCGTTAAATCCCAATTTTAAAACATTTTGATGTCCCGGGAAGAAATGCCCCGTCCCGTTAGTTATGTTTGTATCCACGATATAAAGTAGATTTAACATGAGATTCGTTAATTCGGGACTTAAATAAGAGTCAAATCTGGATTTGGTAGTCTCTTCTTCGTTTTTCCAATATGGTATAATTTCTTCAATTATGATTTGTTTATCGTCATCTGAAAGTAATAGCCGTTGAGTTTCTCGATTGTTATAGAGGTTAATATCAAGCTCAATTGTATCAACGCGTACTTCAGGATATAAGGGTGTTCCAACAAATTTAGTACATCGATTCCCAACAACAAATTCATCTTCCCATATTTTTATTGTCATATTCGTCAATAAATAGTACATAGCTTTCGCAAACCTAATGTTTTGGGGTTCATTCTTTGTTGTTTTATACGACTCCGTGAAAAGTTTAGCTCTTTCTATACAGAGTTCATGCGGTTGGGAAACAACTTCTTTTTTCATTATTAAAATACGATCCTTATAATCAGGTGGAGAAATTTGTTCTACTTGCATTAAAAATCAACAAAATTCGTAATTTTTAACATCTAATAAACAATTTGTATTAAATTTTAATATAATTATAAAACTAACTAAAAGTTGTTATAATCGAACTTTATTATGTTAATTTAGGATCAAGACTTCGTTAATTAATCCCCTTTTCTGCGAATTGCTATTTATATTTCGTTTTGCTTTCAATGTAACAATTTTAAAATCTTTGTATAAATCTAATATGAATTCGGAATAGGAATTACTCAACATTAAATAACACCCTCTACTATTAAGTTCTTTAAACACTTCAAATAATTTTTTCTGCGAAGACTTGTCAAAATTATTTTTAGTGTAACTTGTAAATAAAGCAGTGTCAGATAGTGGAAAATAAGGAGGGTCGAAGTAAATAAAATCATCCTTTTCTGCAAAATCTAAGCAGATTTCGAAAGAACCTAAGTATATTTTAACATTCTTTAAAACTTGACTTACTTTTCTTAAATTTTCCTCGTCACATATTTTTGGATTTTTGTGCCTTCCAAATGGCACATTAAATAACCCCTTACTATTAACGCGATATAGACCGTTGTATCCCGTTTTATTTAAATAAATAGATCGCGAAGCTTTCTCTACATCTGATAGTTCTGCATATTTATTTTGATCCCGGTCGAGAGCTCGAGTTTCATAATAATAATCCTTTTCATATTTATGTTTCTTTAAAGATTTTATTAAACCCTCTACATCTTCTTTTATAACATTATAGCAATTTATTAAATCTGGATTGCTATCTGAAATAATTGAATTTTCGGGAAGCAAGTGGAAAAAAACGGCTCCTCCTCCAATAAAAGGCTCAATGTATTTATTATAATTTATAGGAAAAAATTTATCCATTTGTGAAATTAGCTGCCTTTTACCACCAGCCCACTTTAAAAAAGGATGGGGTTGAGTATTTTGCGTCAAATTTCTTAGAAAGATTAATTTTTTTTTGTACTGTTTATACTATATAAAAATATAGATTAAAAATTAACAATTACTATAACCATAAATAAAATATATTTAGAACCATCATTCTAGTAGATTTGATATGATAGATAAACAAAAATTTGAGGAACTGTTTAACAAACAACTTATCAAGGATATCTCTGAGGAACAAATTGATATTGTTTTATCAGGACAATATGGTAAAGCTTTAGAATTGCTTAGAGATGCAGAGGCAACTGGGTTGTTTCCCGCACTTGTTGGACCGCCGGGAGTAGGAAAAACAATTCTATGTCGGTATTTTGCTAGGTTAAGAGCTAAAGAAAACAAAAATAAGAACTTTAATTGGTTGACAATGGATGAATCTATAAAACCAAGCCACTTTATAGGCAGTTTCGACCCGGCTATTACTTTGAAAAAAGGCTTTGTATTAGAAGCGTTTAATCCCGGACCTCTCTTGAGAGCAATGTTGGAAGGCGGAACATTTTTAGCAAATGAAATAAACCGAGCTACTGAATATTCTCAGAACACTTTATTAGAACCTTTAGAGGAAGCTTCAATTAGTATTCCTCACTTAGGTAGAATAAGAGCTGATAAGGATTTCTTTTTTATTTCTGCTATGAATCCAGAAGAACTTTCGGGAACTCATAGGTTATCTGAGGCTTTAAAAGATAGAATAAAAGTCTGGATTAAGCTAACGTACCCAGATAAAGCAACTGAGCTTGATATAATAAGAATAAATTTACCGGAACATTTTGTTATAGAAGAATCAGAATTAGAATTAATATATTCAATTATAAATGAAACAAGAAAGAATAAAATAGATATTGAAATACCCGCGTCAATCAGAGCCGGAATAGCTATTGCTAAATTATTAGCCCGTAGGAAATCTTTAGAAAAAAAAGGAGAAATTAAAGATAAAATGTCAATCCACGAATATCTTTCACAAGTTACCCAAAATGTATTGTTGGGAAGCATTAAACCAAAACCGGGTACAAAAGTTGAAAACATAATTGATAGTATTATCCATAAAACTTTAGGTGTTTAGGAGGTAAATAGTAATTTTATGGGAGTTTTTCCTGAAAATCCTTGTGAGTTTGCTGTAGATTTTATTCGAAAAATGCGAAGAAATCGAGATATTGTTCAAATTCCCTCTTCGCGTCAAGTCCTATCAATTCCTAAATTAATTTTAGCGCGATATTATCGTAAAGGTTTGGTAACACCGAACGATTATATTGAAATTAGTGCCGTAACCTCTTTCCCTGACAATCAAGAGTTAGCGAAAGATATTGCTTTCCAGATCCTCTTTCCAAATTACAAAAAAGATATCATGGACTCGTTTTTTAAGAGTGAGGATTATAATGAAGGCGAATCTGCTGAAAACCTTTTAGATACTGATATTCAATCAGAATTGGACAAACTTCAAGAAATGATCGATGAAATTGAAATGGCTAAATCAATAGATACGAACAAGATACAAAAATTAGAAGAATTTCTTGAAGAGTTAAACTCTAAAAGGGATGAAGATCCATTTAAGTCTGCCTTACATTTTTTTAACGACGATTCAGAATTATACAAAGAAGAGATATCCTCATTAGAAGATTTGATTCAGGAAGCACAGAGAAGGCTAGAACAAAAAATTAACTCTCTGAATCCCGAAGATTTAAAGGCAGGTTCGAACTTAGGTTTAAATGATTTAATTCAGCAAAATTCATTAAGAGAATGGGAAAAACTAGCAAGTAAAGCTCTAAACAATCAAAATATTGCTGAAGATTTATCGAAATTGATTAATTCAGGTAAACTGGATGATCTTTTAAAATCTATTAAATTTATCGCTGAGACTTCGGAAAATCAAAGCATAAAAGACCAAATTCAAAATGCAAAAAATCAACTTCAGAATCAACTTCAAAATCTAGACCAATTATTTAACGCTGCAAAAACTTTAGGGGAAATTCCTAATTTTGATCCAGATAATATTTTGAATAACTCTTTACAACAATCTTCTTTTGAACATAATTTTAGTTTAGCAGATTCGCTCGATCAATATTTTGGTACCAACTTAAGAGAGGAATTGCTAAATAAGCTTGATCAGCAGTTATCAAATTCTCAGATGAATCTATCGTTAGAAAGTTTAACAAAAAATGCATTTGCTAATAAATCTTGGAACGACCTATTTAATCAAGCTCTTGAGAATGCAATTAATGAAGCAAGTAATCAAAATATAAAATTTGAAGCATTTAAATCGTTATCTCATCAAATACAACAATTAATGAATAGTTGTCCAAATATGCACTGTGGTCAAAAAATATCACAAAAATTACCTGATTTAGTCTCAAAAACACTAGAGGCTTGTGAAACTGCTGACCAATTAAAAAATGCCACAGAATTTCTAAGAAAGATTGGCTTGGATCCTGATTCGGAAGATATTAAAAGAATTGGGAAAAATTTAGAAATGTCCGAGGATGAAATATACGAGTTAATTGAACCTAGTTATCAATTGCTAAAAAAAATGGTTGAAAAAAATATTGCAGATTTTCAACGAATTAGCAATTTAATAGAACAATTAAAAGATCAGTTAAATAAAGAGAGAATTAAAGAACTTCTAAGCAGTGCTTTGGCTAATGACAATAGAGATGCTTTAGGTGCTATCGGTCATTTTGATTTAAGTGAAGCTTTAAAAGGGGCTCAACAAATTGGCGGAAAAGAGGGCCAGGATAAGGTAATCTCTTGTTTATCTGCTGGAACTGGCGAAAACCTCCTTAAACAATGGTTCATACATAGAAATAATTTACCAGAACAAGTAAAAATAAAAGTGAAAGAATTAGCAAAGAAAATGCTAATTGATTTAGGGATATATTATTCACGAGCTCGTTTAGGAAGCGCAACAACAGGATCTATTCCAATTAATGTAGTCAGACCATACACCATAGGAGACGATTTTGAAAACATTGATTTAGAGGAAACAATATTCAATCTTTTAGAAAAAGGGAAAAAACTAGATCATATAAGTTACGACGATTTTTATGTTTACGAGACCGCGAAGGGATTGCGTTCGTTTTGTTTTGAACTTGATATCAGTGGCTCTATGACAGGCGAAAAGCTTGCTTACATGGCTATTTGTGTGACGATGTTAGTATATGGCATGAGAAAAGACGAAATTGGTGTTGCATTTTTCGAGTCAGATACGCATGTATTAAAGAAATTGTCGGAAAAAATAGATATGGAAAAATTAGCAGATGATTTACTTTCGGTTTCTGCTAGGGGAGGTACTCGGCTTCAAAGCGCTTTAGAATGGGCAAATAAACAATTTAAAGAAAATTCTAGCTCTCGTGAGAAATTAAATGTTCTATTTACTGATGCAGAAATTTACGATATTCAACAGGCTAATGAAGAATTAAGGAAATTTCGTGCTTTAAATGTAGATTTCATTTTAGTTTCTCCAGAATCCTCCTTGAACCTAAAAGAAGCAAAAAAAATGGTAAAAATAGCTGGAGGACAACTTTTGACAATTAAGGATTGGAATGAATTTCCAAAATTAATGTCAGAGATTATAAAATCGAGATTTTAATAGCATGACTAAAAAATTGCTTTCAGAAATAGTAATTGAAAGATACGGAAAAGGATTATATAAAAAATCAGTTGAATTCCCGAAAAATAAAATTAATATAATCTCGTTAAAAGAAGATCCAATAAAAATTAGAGCTATTATTTTAGATAATGAACGTGAATATCATTTAATCATAAACGAAAATGAAATTTTTCACGATTGTCCCACTTTTTTAATACATAGTGAAACTGTTGACAAAGTTTGTATTCATCTTATAAAGCTTTTAACTATGGTTAAACCATCAATTTCTTTAAATGTCTTAAAAAATATTGACAAATTTAATTTAACTTCTGAGGATTTTGGTTCAAAAAAAAAGAGTACGAATTTTCTAAAACTTGCTAACACCTGTATTAACAGTAATAATTGCGTTGAAGGTTTAAGTTATTTAAACAAAGCTATTATTAATCAACAAGATTGTGAGCCGATAATTGAAAGATATTTAAAAACATCAATTGAACATAATCTTTTTATTGAATTTTTTGAATTTTTACAATCAGTATACAGTAACGAATTAGGTGCTTACATTCTCAAATACAATCATTACATAGAAGAAGGAATAAGATTATTTTTGAAATCCACCTCAAAATATGCTTTTTTTGAGATTTTAAGAATAATCAAATATATTGATAAATTATTAGACTTCTACGAATTTCAGAGTGAATCATTTGTTGAATCCTTAATTACCGAATTATTGAAAATGGCTAATTCAAAGGATTTTAATGAAAGATATTTCTCTATGTATTTTATAAAAAGGAAATATGAAACGCTTGTAAAGCTCAATCCACTTTTTAAAGAATTTATCAACTCAAAGAGTTTTGAATCTTTTAAAACCGAACTTATTTCCTATTTTAAAAATGAGATAGAGAACTTCAGTGTTATTGATAAATTAAAGTTAATGAAGAAGCAATTCGAGGTATTTCAGATTCCAAAAACCTTGTATTATGAAGAATACAAGTCTTATAAGAACGAAATAAAAGAATTAGAAAAAAAAGTTTATTTAAAGAAGTTTGCTTTTCTCAGACTTCTGAAAGAAAAGTATAATATTAAACAATCTAAAGTAGACTTTCGAAAAAAAAGAAATACATATATAGTAAATCATAATAAAGAAAATCTTGAAAATCCCGCTTATAATTATATTATAAACCATATAGGATTTTATGGTATGAATGATTCTACTATTAAATCCTCAGAGATAGGAGTTAATTACTTAATAATTAAAGAATTGTTTTTAGACGATCTACACAACTTTCCAGATATTTTCTATTACAAAAAACAGTTCTGGGGGGAAGATAATGATTATGAAATTAATTATATTGATGTTTTCTCACTTATAAGCAAACCTATAGAATATAACTACGATATTGATCAAGATTACTCAGCAATTAACGATCTTATTATCGTTGAATGGGATTTAGCTAATAAACCGAGACAAGGTAGTTTAGTTAATGCTTACGGGGCACAAATTGTTATCCCGGATCAAAAAACACCGCTTTATCACGATTTAAAACTATTTGATTTATGTTATTGTCAAAAGACGCCTGTAAAAATCGAAGGAAATATCATCAAAACAATCAATGTAATCATAAAATGTTCATTCAAGGATGCTATTAGCAGTATTGAGAGAGGTATAGCATTTATCGAAGGATATTACCCCTTAGGTTTAATTAAGTCTGTTCTTAGTAAAAAAATAAGTCCATTTGAAGCGTATGAAATAGCATTAGACAATCCTAATAAGCAATTTGTTCCAAATTATGGTAAGTTTTTAAAAGCATTTAGAAAGTTTTTGTTTAATTTCATAAATAAGGAGAAAGAGTTTATTTATGAAACACTTAAAACTAATCCGGAAAAGAATACTAATCAATTCATAATTCTATTAAATTTGTCTACCGAATTAGCTGGATTAGAATTACCATATACTGAAATAATTAACAACCTATTAAATGAAGTTAGTAGTCTGGATGAATTTCGAACAAAATTAACGAGTAGAGTTCATTTTGCCATAAAAAAACTTCTCAAAGAAAGAGAAATGGGAAGTACCATAATATTTGATCTTAAAAAGATGCGACACACTCCCTATGTAAAATATTCTAATGAGATAATCAGAATCAGAAAAGAAGAATTTGAACATTCGCGGGTATATAAATTTACTGAACAAGATACAAAAATATATAACATGTCAGAATTGGTAAATACTTATTACGGTAACCAGTTTTTCAAAATTCTAAATTTAGATATAAACAAACCTATCAGTCAAGATTTATTTAAAAAAATATCGAACTATAGCGCAAAACTTAATTTAAAAATAAATGTGCTTGAACAGAAAATTTAATTTAATTATAACTCCCCATAGATGTTAAAGCTTTCCAACTAGACGACCTAAATCTAAAATTTATCTTCCAATTTACAAAAAGAGTTAAAGAATTGCAATATTTTTATATTGAATATATATTTTTATTAACCATATTAATTAAAAATAACATCAGAACGATGGTAAAACATCCATTACGTCATCCTTCCAAGGACATTATAGAAAGTAAAGGGACGATATTAAGAGGAAAAATCATATGTATGTGCTTAACGGGTTCCGTTGCATTAATCAATGCTCCTATAATCGCGAGAGAATTAATGCGCTTAGGGGCTGAAGTAATTCCTATTATGTCGAAGGCAGCTACAGAATTAATTAAACCTTCCTTAATGCATTGGGCAACAGGAAACCCCGCAATTACCAAATTAACTGGGGCAGTTGAGCATGTTTTTCTTGGGGGGAATAGACCTAATGCGAGCGGGAAAGCAGATCTAGTACTAGTTTGTCCTGCAACTGCAAACACGATTTCTAAAATTGCTAATGGTATTGATGATACTCCAGTTACTACAATGGTTTCGACTGCTTTTGGTTCATTTATACCTATTTTGATAGTTCCGGCTATGCATGAAAGCATGTATCACCCTATAGTTGAAAAAAACATCTCTCTTTTGAAGGAATATGGTTTTGATGTATTAGGGCCACGAATATCTGAAGGAAAGGCTAAGATTGCAAAGATTGATGATGTAATTGATAGAGTTTTAGATTTATTAATCACAACAAAAGATCTAGAAGGCAAAAAAGTATTAATAACAGCTGGTCCGAGTCGTGAAGCGATAGATGATATAAGATATTTATCAAATAAATCGTCTGGGCGAATGGGTATCGAAATTGCTAAAGAAGCTTCAGCGAGAGGTGCTGAAGTGCTTTTAATTGCGGGTGAATGTATGGTGAAAATACCAGACTATATAAATACAATTCATGTCGAATCAGCTGATGATTTTATTAAAAATATTAAAGATGAGCTCTCGTATTCAAACTACGATATATTTATATCTGCTGCTGCAATCTCTGATTATAAACCTACTGATTATGTTGAGGGAAAAATTTCCTCTGATAAAGTAGAAGAATTGAAGGTAAACATGAAGTTAACCCCTAAAATATTGAATGTAGCGCGAAGGAAAGACTATAAACTTTTTATCATTGCATTCAAAGCAGAAATTAATGTTTCTCGTTCCGAATTAATCGATCGTGCTTACAACCGACTTTTAAAATCTGAGGCAGATCTTATCGTTGCTAACGATGTAGGACGCGATGATATTGGTTTCAATAGTAAGGATAATGAAGTTTACATAGTAAATAAAGAAAAGCACATAACACATATTGAAAAGCATACTAAAAGATATGTAGCATCAAAAATCATTGATGTTGCTTTAGAAAATTATAGAACCAGAGAAGTTAACAATAAGTCTACTAATCCTTAATAAATTTTTTCAATTAAAGAAAAGATTTAAATAGTAAATCAATTTCTGTTCAAAATGATTGACCAAATACATTTTGAAAAAGCGATTGAATTGCGTAAGAATTAGATTATTCGTGCAATATTAATAATAATATCTATAAGAAAATAATGTATAATTAGTTGGATATCTATTTTATTATAAAAATATTAGAAAGGTGTAAATGAAATGTCCTCAGATGAAGAAGGCAGAATAAAGCAAGGTACAATAGCCCAATTTATGAGAAAGCGCACACAATTAGTGGGTTTTGAGTTTGGGTATTGGAAACACCAACAATATGCTTCAGAATTTTTAGATAATGCATTAGATGCGATTGAAGAATTTCAATGGAAAGAATTAAGTGAGGGTGATTCAAGAGTTCAATTTTCTCTCGATCAAGAATTGACATTAGAGAATTTATCCATCCTTCAGGAGGCAAGAAAAGATGAAGTAGATCAACCTTTAAACAATGAAGCAAAATTGACTTTGAAGCAAGAATTTGGTTTTGCCCCTACTGTACCTTCTGAACCAGATGTAGATACTTTTAAAGATAAAGAAGAAGAATCTGGAGAAATTGTTGATAAAGAGGAAATCGAAGTTGAGGAGGAAGTAAAACGGATTATAGAAGATATGAATGAAATTTTAAAACCTGTTGAACCGATTGTTGATATTGAACCACTCGTTATAATTCGATTAAGAGAATCTGAAGCTGCATCCTTTTTAACATCAGAGTTATCACAAAGGAATGTTATGAGTTACACATTTGAAATGTTTGATAATGGTATAGGTATGCTAAAAGTAGATTTGCGTAAGTTTGGAAAATATCTCGCTTCTTCAAAAAGTCTTGAATTGAAACAAACTCGTGGAAGTCAAGGGTTCGGAGCTCCAAGCGCATTCAGCGATGCTCAAAATACAACAGGAAAACCCATTGTTGCAGTATCAAAATCTCAAAATTCTATCTATGCCACAGTTTCAGAATTTTTTACAACTTCAAAGAACGAAAAGAAATATCTAATTCGCCCAACTGAAGTTGATAGTCAATTTATGCACGGGACTTATGTCAAATTAAATTATTTAAATGTAAAATATGTTAGGGGTTATGTTGATACATATGTTAAAGAAACTGCATTAATGAACCCCCATATAACTATAATATTTATTGATCCTTCTGGAAAAGAATGGATTTATAGAAGATTAGTTTCAAGTTTTCCTAAACAACCAAAATATGCAAAACCACATCCATCATCAACTAATATAGGGGATTTGCAAGATCTCCTAACAAAATCAGAAAACTTAACAATTTCAGCTTTTTTACAGGATAATTTTGTAAGAATGAGTTCAAAAACTGCTAAGGAGATTCTAAATATAGCTGAAAGAAATTTACAAAATAAATTATCCATTTTGATCCTTAAAAATGGATTTGTAAACAAATTAGTGAAAAAAACTGATGCAATTAATTTCTTTAAATTTGAAAAAAGAGTTTTTGGGCGTTCAACAAAGCCAAGAGATAAACTGATCATTTACAATGTTGATTCTGAAGAGTTGAAGAATAACTATTGGGAGTTTATGGAAAAATATAACCAGTATGATAAAAACTTAGAACGACTGTCAAAAGAAATAAAAAAACATCAAAGGCGTATTGAGAAATCTGAAACTAAAAAAGATGAAAAAAAAATAGAGAAAGATATTGAGAAAATAATAAAAGAGATAGATAGTATTAATAATGAAAGGGAAAGAATCAAAATTGAGTTAGGAAAGATTTTTAATACTAATCTGGGATTAGTAGAGGCCAAGAAATTAAAAAAAAGAACCGATCTTGAAGATTTGGTTAATGAGGTTCAAATTTCAAAAACAAACCCCTCTGAATTAACAAATGAACAATTTAATTCACTGTTTCACGCTTTCAAATCTATTAAATATATGAATCCTCCGACAGATACGGCAATCCCCGTCGGAGATATCGTTTTAGAAAGCACTTTAATCAAGGAAATTGGATTAAAAATATCCGAAAATATAGATGACTTTGATGATCCAAAAGAAAATTTAAAAACTTCATCTGAAGTATTGCAGGATAAGATAAAAAAGGATAAAGAAAAACAAAAATTATCCTTGGAGAGTGAACCCCTAGAAGGTAGTACTGTTGGAATTGAAGATATCAAATTATTTAACTCAAAAATATTAGCAAGTGTTGATATTAAAGATCAGTTCATAGAATCAGATCAATTTCAACAGACTATTCAAAAAAAAATAACAACCTCTACTGAAGTACTAAAAGACTCGTATCAAGAAGTATTTGAGTTCTTCACGGAAAATTATACGAAAGATGATGATTTCATCAGCGCAGAAACAAGACCACCAACTTCGGGCAAAGGATTAGCGTATGTTGTTGAAGCTGCAATGGCTTATTGCAATGATTCAAAAAAACTTGATACTCCTAAGCGTTCTAGAGATGTGCTTTCACGCTTTGTAAACAGAACCCCTAAACTAAGAGATAGCGCCGATTGTGCAATAACTAAAGCGGTTCAATCAGTAAATTGGAAAAACTATAAATTAGATACTTATGATAACAATCTTCCAAAGGGACCAATCAAACTTTTAGTTAATGTTTCAGGTCCTTATGTTCATTTGATGTTTAAATCGCAATCGAAGAATGCTTTAGCTGAGGACGAGGATTTAATCAAAGAAATAAAGTTTTGCCTTGAGGCAATAGGAAGAAGATTAAGAATATACCTTAATAGGAAAGCAAATATTCGAAAAAACGAAAAGAGAGCAGGATTAATTGAAAAATATATTCCAATATTCGTTCAGAGTGCTTATAATATCGTTTCGCAAGGCGATGGTAAATATAAAGGAAAAATTTCAGAAAAAGAATTAGAAAAACTGATGATAGATGCAATTGGAGTAAAAACACCTATTAAACTTATAGAAAAGAAACAAAAACCAATTGTAAAGGAAGAATACAAAAAAGTTGAAGTCAAATGGGCAGAAACGAGTGAAAAAGAAGAAATCCCTCCTAAGACAATAGCACCTAGCCAAAAAATTTTAACTGAAAGGACTCTTCGAAATTGGACAATTAACGAATTAAGAGAATATTGTGCAGAAAACAATATAGTAGTGCCATCTAAAGTTCGAAAAGAGGATATTATTAAAATTATTCAAGAATTTTATAAAACAGAAAAACCTGAAAAAATTACTCCTTTAATTAGGGAGGTAAAAAAACCTTTAAAGATTGAACCTGTTAAACCCGGCACTATTGCTGAAAAAAGAAAACAGCTGCAAATTGCTAAGGGAGTAACGAAACCCCAAACTATTGCAAAAAAAGAACCAACAATACGAGTTCAACCACCCCAGCCTCAGCTAACTCAAACTCAATTACCAATTATTACATCAGATAAAATAACAGAAGCATTATCTGAAGAATGGCAACCAATAACATCTTTAATTTTAAAAATGAAAATAAAAGATATGATGGATGCCCGTTTTTTACAAATCAAATTAAAAGAGTTGGAGCGCAAGGGTTTAGTTTTAGTTGAATCAAAAATGGGTAAAAAGCAATGGAAGCTAAAATGAAGTGATTAAAATGGCCAGCAAAGTGGAAAGTAAAAAATGGGATATAAAGGAAGCAAAAAAACTTTTTCAAGAATATTTGAAGAAGGGTTTAGAAGAAGAAAAAAAGGAAATCAAATTACCTGAGTATACCGTAAAAATTGATAACCTTGATAGAAAACAAACTTTAGAACGTATATACATATTAACAGATTCAATTATTGAAATGATTTATGCTACAGGAAGACCTAGTATTAAATTACCTTCGAGAACCAGTACAAATATAATTTGGGATGAAGAAAATGATTTGTTGCTTTTAGGTAAGCAAATTATGGAAAAACAATTTCACTCGCTTGCTAGTGTTGCTGATATTACAAGATTAATGAAAGTGCTCGAAAAAGTAAACGAATTATTGATTAAAGATTTACACGCAACAAAAAGAGAAATATTTTATTCTGCAGTTCAATTATTTGGGGATCAAAAAAATAGTGATAAATGTATTGAAGATGTTGCAACAATGCTTTATACAACTAGGAATTCCACACATATTGTTGCCTCAGCCAAAGGTTCATGCATAGGTCGTCTTAGAATTAGAGATAGAAACGATATTATTGACCTAGAAGGTTTAGGGAGTGGCGGGTGGACTATTAGTCCTATGCTCGATAATATTGAAGTCTTAGAATCAGATGCAGAATTTATATTGGTTTTAGAGAAAGATGCTGCCATGATAAGGTTAGCAGAAGCTCGATTTTGGCGTAAATATCCGTGTATTATATTAACCGCTAAAGGGGCTGCTGATATCGCTACAAGAATGTTTTTAAGAAGAATAAGTAAGGAACTCAAATTACCGGTGTTTACATTAGTCGATTCGGATCCTTATGGACATTATATTCATTCCGTCTACCTGCGAGGTTCTAAACGTTTAAGCTATGAATCACCATTTTTAGCAACGCCAAATATTAAACTTTTAGGGGTTTTAACCAGAGATTTGGAAAAATATAAAATCCCAAATGATTGTAGAATTCCAATGAATCAAACTGATATTAAGAGGACAAAAGAGTTGTTAAACGAAGATTTTGTAAAAAAAAATAAGGCGTGGGAAACAGACCTTAAATTAGCCCTAAAAATGAAAATAAAAGCAGAAATTCAAGCACTTTCTGCTTTTGGATTTGAATTTTTGACAGATCAATACATACCTGAAAAATTATCAACAGGAGACTGGATATAAGAAAGGTGATAAATCAAATGAAAATCTTTCATAAAAAAGATGGTGGTATAGTTCAACTAATAGATAAGGAAAAAATGAAGGAGTGGTCTGTAGAATTACCCCTAATCTTTATTGAATATGTGCGTAATAATCAGTTAAAAACTTATAATGATACGAAGTTAAAGAAAGAAATAGAACAATATCTCGACGAAGTTCTTAAAGATGTTGCCATTCCAGGATTAATTGAAGTTCTCGATGGTGATAAATTTGAAGAGATAAATAAAGCACTTGTTCGAATTGAAGAATTAGCTAAAAAGAATATTGAATTGATTAAACCAATAAAACCTTATGTTGAAAATTTACAAGATAAAAAAAATAAAGAAGTAAAAAGACTTAGTGACTCAATTTTAAATAGTTTTAAGAAGGCAGAAAGAAAAAAGAAGTTAGCTGAGAAAAGGAAAGTAATGCAAGAGAAGGAAAAAGAATTTTTAGCAGATAAAATTAGCGGAGAAGAATACGCTAAAGCCCGTAAAGAATATTTAATTTTAAAAGATTAAGCTGATTCTAATGAGTTGGGAAACAGAGAAAGATAATTTTTACGATTTTATTATAAAGAATAATGTAGTTGGATTCTTTAAAGAACCAATAACATTAAAGTCAGGAAGAAAGTCATATTGGTATGTTAACTGGAGAACTATCGCTGAAGATGTATATCTGTTAGATAAAGTAAGCAACTTTCTTCTATTATTTGTAAAACATTTAAATCTTGAACCAAATTGCTTTTATGGCGTTCCAGAAGGAGCTACTAAATTAGGTGTGATAACTCAATATAAATGGGCCTTTAGTGATAAAAATATACAACCCGGTAAGTATGTTCTATCAATGGGAAGGGGAAAACCAAAAGATCATGGTGAACTAAAAGATAAATTTTTCTTAGGAATTCCTAAAGGAAAAGTCATACTCCTTGAAGACACTACGACTACGGGTGGTTCGATGCTTAACACAATCGATGATTTAATAAAAAATAAAGTAAATATCATAGCAGCTATTGGATTAACAAATAGAAATGAAATAAGAGACGATGGGAATACGGTCGAAGAAGCCATAAAGAAAAAGAAAGTCCAATATCATGCTATGAGCAATGCTATAGACTTGTTACCAAAATTAAATCCTAATTCAACAATAACTAATCACATTGAAAACTACTTTAAGAAATATGGGGTAAGTGAGATAAAATTCTAATGAACTTATTAAAAAATAATTCGAAATATAACTGATTTCTTCTATTTATTCGTTAAATAGAAATTTCTCCATGCTTTTATAACATTAAAAAATTTGGTAAATAATAATTTTTCAGAAGTTGTCAATTTTCTTTCATCGTTTAGAGATAAACTTGTTCTAGCTAATTTTAACAATTTAAGTAATCTACTATCAACGATGTTTATCGAGTATGAATTAAACCGATCTAAATCTAATTTTGGTATTTTATTATCTATTACTTCTTTTTCAATGAAAACTCTAAACTCCTTGATTTTATTTAAGAAGAATTTGTTTTCCCTATGTAAAAGCTTCTGATCATCGCGCTCACTTATAGCGTATCTTTGGACATCTGTGTTATCACATTTTTCTCTTGAATCTATCCTTAAAATATTATTTTCTATGAAAGGAAGCGCTATGAAATATGGTAGTCTGTATTTTTTCCCTTTTTCAAATGGTCCGAACGATTCTCCTAAAATAGAAAAACCATTATGATCACTTATACCCTCGGTGGTTATTTCTTCATTTTTAAAAATAAAATTTACTCGATTTAAAGAATCCTCCAATTGGATTTCAATTTGGTCCAACTCTTAACACACCATATTTAATAATATTCAATTCTTCTATATACTAAATATATGTAAAGCAACAGAAATATAAATATATTAAAATATTAATATTCCAAAAATTATCGTGAATAATTTGCTTATAGAACTTATACTTTTTATAATTTTTATAGTTTTTTTCATAATTGGATTCATTATAATTTATAGGCAAGTCGCTTTAGTTAAAAAAGGGGAGTTTAATACCAAAGATCGCCTTCAGTGCTTAATATATGCCTTTATCTTTAGTACAGCTGTTATGATTGTAATCGCAATGGCGTTTATATTTGCAGTTAATACTGACGAATTTTGGCAAGGGAGCTTAGTTACGCCCCCAGATGTTAATCCCCTTTCATTACTCATCCCTTTTGCTTTTTGTTTAGTATATATATCCGTTTATCCTTTAATCGATTTTCTATTTATTGCCCTTAGCTCTGAATCAGACGAAGGTCTCACACCCTTTCATAAATTTATTGGGAATAAAATAATCAATCGTTCCAAGAGTAAGATAATTTCTGTTATTATGGCTATTCTCCTATATCTTTTATTTATTATTCCTCCACTGTTATTATCTCTGGTTGGTTTACCTTTTTTTATGATATGGATATCTTGGCTATTAGCGTATCCATTAATGATTTTAACTTTTTACGGGTCTAAAGGTTACATAGCAGGGATTTCTAATGAGTACTATCACATCCCTGAAATCAAGAGATCCTTATTTTTAAATTTTGAAGATAGCAAAAGAGGTATGAAGCAATTCGCATCAAATCCTAAACCATATATACTATTAGGTTTAATGTTATTTGTCTTTGTCTGGGCGTGGATTTCTATGTTTCAGACAATAATATTCTTTTTTTCAGGATCTTTAGCGATTTCTACGATGACTTCATATTTTGTGTTTGTTACGCTCCTATTTGGTATAATTGGATATTTCACTCGATTCTGGGGTAGGAAGATCAAATATAGAGGGATAGATATCTATTTCGCAGCTTATTTAATGGCCGCGATTGGGATGAATGTCTTGGTTAACTTCTTAATAGTGAATCCCGACAAACTTAAGGAAACTTTTAATTATTGGCTGCTTACCGTAAACATTACTCCTAATTCCATTTTATTTGCTTGGGCAGCAGTTATTGAAGAAGTTTGTATGCTCATATTCACTTCATATTACTTCATTTCAAAAACTAATGAATTTACAAGAAATCTAAAATACTCTAAAATTACGGAGTATGGTCAGGCATTTGATGCAATACCTTTGTTTAATTTAATAAAAAGTTCTGACATTACACTGAGAAGCCATGCAAAAAATACACTTCTAATGATGTACGAAAGAATCCCTTTAAAATCAGAACTTTCACTGAACGAATGGAAATTTAAAAATCCTTTATTAGATGGATTATGCGATGCTAACCCGAATTCGAGAGAGATATCTTATAAAATATTAATAAAATTAGAGAAAGATGCTCCAGATGTAGTACTACCTTGGATTATCGAAAACCTAGAATCGCCTAATTACGACAAAAGTATACCTATTGCTAAATCATTGCTAGATGCAGATGATAACTTTGTTAAAAAAATTCCTATTAATATTCTAAATAATCTAATTTCAGATTCAGAATGGAGAATAAAACTCATAGGAATAAAAATAATCAAGAGAATATCTTACACAGAAGGAGAATTAATTCAAAATCTAGATTTAATGAAATTATTAAACGATCCAAATAACACTGTTCAAGTAGAAATTCTTAATCTTTTATCAGAATCTTCATTGGATATTCCTATTGAAGTATATTTAAAGAAAATTAACAATAATAATAAGGATATTAGAGCAGCAGCAATAAGAAACATAAAAAATATAAATCTTAAAAAAATCGACTCTAATCTAATAAATACAATAATACCCCTGATGAGCGATGCGAATAGCTCAGTAAGAGCTTCTATTTTTGAAGTTATTTCTAAAATTGGAAATTTTAAAAAATTATCTATTCCAATTTCTCCTATTTTTGAAGGTCTAGTAGATTCAGATGATAATGTAAGGAATTTTTCTGTATTAGCTCTTGAGAAGTACTATAATGAGGAACCAAATTCTGTTGATATAGATAAGATCATTAATTTAATCGATTCTCAAAATCTACAGTCTTTAATTAGCGTTTTATCCCTCCTTAGTAAACTTTGGGAATGCAATCCTGAAAAGATTTTAGCCACTTTTTTGATTTTTATAAAATTTAATGATTCTGAGTTAAAGGAAAGAATCTCAAACAATATTGTTGATAACTTCAAAAAGACTCCTAATCTAATTCTAGATAAATTATTAAGAATAAAGGACGAATCAAAATATATTTCGAAGGGTATAATTTCTAAAACGATAATAAAAATTAGTAAAAAGTATCCAAATGATGTTATTCCTAAACTAATCGAATATTTAAGCTCGGGAGACAAGGAGGTTAAATTAAATATTATTTCTTCTTTAGAAGGGCTAATAGAAGATTACATTGATTTAATTAATTTAAATTCAATATTCATTTTGTTTCAAGACGGTAGTGATAACGAAATCAAGAAAGGAGCTTCTCAATTAATTTCGGAAATCTCAAGAAATAAACCTTTAGCACTAAAACCAGTTTTAGCTGAATTGTTAGATCTACTTCCAGATCAGGATTTATCCGTAAGAATTGTTCTCACAAAATCTATGTTAGAAATCTCTAAACATTTGCCAGATATGATCTCAATTCCTCTTATCATAAAATTTCTTTCAGATTCTGATTCATTCATTAGAGAAACTAGCGTGAAAATCTTAGGTTACATTGGTAGAAGGCGCCCCCTAGTGGCCGTTGATGCTTTAATAAATAAAGGATTAGCTGATGATGAATGGATTGTTCGGGACGCTGCTGTAGATAGTCTAGGAAAAATATTTCAGTATGTTGAAAACAAGGAAACTGTGATCGAAAAACTGGTTAACTTACTTGATGACGATAAAAGTTGGGTTCGCCGATCTTCCATGAATCTTTTATCATCAATAAAAGGAATATCAGCATCCTTAATTCCCTTTAAAAAAGTTACAGAAAATTTATCAGATGGAGATTCAAAAGTTAGAGAGGGTGCAGCTAATTTATTAAAAATTTATAGCCTTGATAATATAGATCAGATTTTTAATAATATTCTTTCATTATTGGGCGATGAAAGTGAAGATGTAAGGTCTACTACCATAGATGTAATGGTTGAAATCATACAAGGTGTCGGTATTTCTAAAATGCTTTCAAAACTATTAAAAAATTTAAGCGATGAATCCACAATAGAAACACAACAATCGATTGCAATAATATTGGGTCGCACTGTTAGATATGAAGATGAAAAAATAAAAAAACGAGTGATATCTCTACTAAAGATGAGATGTGAAATGTCGCAAGATCCTACCATTTGCGAGGTTTTAACAAAATTAAGAGAGAGTTAACAACTTTTATAAGTTTACAGGCAAGCTCGTGGAGTATTTCACTAAACTAATTCTCTCCCATTATTTTTTTCCATCAAATTTTATTTACTGTTTAATAAGCTTAAATCGTTAATATATGGAATTAAAATAGCACCAAAAATATTTTTGGTATATCAATATTAATTTAAAGGTGATCTTGTTTGACAACACCAATGTCCAGTCCTAGTGTACCTATTCATAAAGTTCAGCGCTTTGAAGATTTTTATCGGTTGTTTGAAGAAAAACCGGGAGAGTATAAGTATCAAGACCAAATTAACGATATTTTTTCAAAGGGCGGTAACACCCTAATAATTAATTATGAGGATTTGCTAGCTTTTGATCCTCAAATTGCTGAACTATTAAGGGAAAATCCCACTGCTCTATTAGAAGATGCTACTGATGCTTTTAAAAATATACTAAAATTTCAAGCGGGGAAAGTAATTGAGCAAGATTATTTTATAAGAATAAAAACAAAAGACGAAAAAAGTCCACTATTTATTGCATTAAGAGGGTTAAGAGCAAAAAATATAGATAGTTTAGTTTGGACTAAAGGGATTTTAGTCAGGAGCTCAACAATACGACCTAAATTAGTAAAGGCAGAATTTGAATGTATGAGTTGTGGAGCTCATTTCGAAGTGCTACAACTCACTTCCAAAATCAAGTGGCCAAAATTTTGCTCTAATACAAGGTGTAAAGCCAAATCCCAATCAGATTTTCGACTAATTTCGAGGGATTCAGAGTTTATTGACTGGCAAAGTGTTATGATCCAAGAAATCCCCGAAGATTTACCTCCTGGTAGAATACCACGATCTGTTCAAGCGATTTTAACATATATCTTAGTTGATAGTGTAAAACCAGGTGATAGAGTGAAACTTATGGGAACATATAAATCAGTACTAGCCCATTCTACTAAGAGCATTAATAGTACGCTGTTTAAAACTTTTATAAATGTTAATTATATTGATCCTGAAGATAAAAGCGATGCTTTCGTCGACTTATCTAAAGAGGATAAAAAAGAGATTGAAAAGTTATCTAAAGAACCTATGATACAAAAGAAGATTGCCAGATCTATTTCGCCTGTAATTTATGGAAGAGCCGAACTTAAATTGGCTACTGCTTTAACCCTTTTTGGAGGTACAAGAAAGAAAAGGCCAGGAGGTGGTTATAAACGAGGCGATATTCATATTCTATTCGTGGGCGATCCAGGTACAGGTAAATCCGAGATACTAAAAAGTGCTATTGAAGTGTCACCTCGCGGGTTATATACTTCTGGCAAAGGTGCTTCAGCTGTCGGTTTAACAGCGGCAGTCATTAAAGACACAGATACAGGCCAAATGAATCTTGAAGCAGGAGCTATCGTGTTAGCAAACGGAGGTGTAGCGGCAATAGACGAGTTTGATAAAATGGATACCCAGGATCGATCAGCATTGCACGAGGCGATGGAGCAACAAACTGTTAGTATTGCTAAAGCAGGGATAGTTGCTACTTTAAAAGCTCAAACGGCAATTATAGCAGCAGCAAATCCACGTTCTGGAAGATATGATAGATACAAAACACCCACACAAAATATACATCTACCTCCTTCTCTATTGTCTCGTTTTGATTTGATATTTCTTGTTATAGATAGACCAGATCCCTCTGAGGATGCACAAATGGCAGAATTTATTTTACGGAATTCGATGCTAGGACCAAATGACAGTATTGGAGGCAAAAAAGGGAATATAGCACCTATTCCAGTTGATCTACTAAAAAAATATATTAAACTTGCTAGAAGAACTTGTCATCCAGTTTTAACTGAAGAAGCTAAGGAAGAAATAAAGGAATTTTACTTAAAACTACGAGGACAATATGATAGTGAAGACGCGATAGTCTCAATTCTAGCGAGAAACTTAGATGCTCTCGTACGATTATCCGAAGCATATGCAAAAATGGCTTTAAGGGAAAAGGTAATCAAAAGCGATGTAGAAGAAGTTATTAAATTGTTTAAAAGGTTTTTAAAAGATACCGGATATGACGAAACGACGGGAAAAATAGATATGGATCGAATACTAGTCGGACAATCTCGGAGTTCAATTACCAAACTTGATAAAATGCTTAGTAGATTAAAAGAAATTTTTGAGGAAAATAATTGGAAAGCATTAGAAAGAAAAAGCGTTGTTCAAATTCTCGAGCTTGAAGAAGATTTAGATGAAAAATGGATAAAAGATGCCCTGGATGAGTTAATTAAAGAAGGAACTTTATATGAACCGAGAACTAACATGGTTAAATTCACTAATAAGGATGACTGATTTAGATTAAAATTGAAAATGTTTTTTACAACTAATTATAAACTTAATTTTTACTAAAGAAATGGATATTAGTAATTTCAATAAATCAAAAAAAACCGAAGTAGTTTCATTTGAAGTATTTGATGATGATGATACAAATTCAAAACTATCCAACATTTCAGGGATTACTTCCCATATTGATTTTAGAAAAGATCTAAATAATCAACAATTTGAAATTATCAACGAGATAAAAGGACCCCAATTAATTATCGCTGGCGCTGGTTCAGGAAAAACGAGGACTATAGTTTATTGCGTAGCAAAACTTCTCTCTGAAGGTGTGAACCCTTCTGAAATTATGTTAGTTACCTTTACTAATAAAGCTGCCGCTGAGATGATAAAAAGAGTAGAAAAATTGTTAAGTATAAAGCCAGATGGGATATGGGCAGGTACATTTCACTCCATCGCTAATAGATTTCTTCGTCAATATGCGAAATCCTTAGGATTTAAACCAAACTATGTCATAATTGATGAAACTGATGCAAATCTCCTAATGAAGATAGCATATAACTTCACAGAAATTCAGGCAGACAATAAATCTTTTCCATCTCCTAAAACAGCAAAAAATATTTTGTCCTATTCTATAAATTGTAATAAGACTATCAACGAAACGATAAAATGGAAATATAAACAATATGACGATATAAGAATTATCTCAAAACTAAAGGAAATATTTAAGATTTATAAAAATAAAAAAGCAAAGGACAATCTAGTTGATTTTGATGATTTGTTAGTATTTTGGAATAAACTATTAGATGAAAGATTTATGGCGCAGAGAATAGCTTCAACATTTAAGTACATTCTAGTTGATGAATATCAAGATACAAACTACATACAAGATGAAATTATTCGGAAATTATCAAAATATACTCCAGAGAGTAATATCCTTGCTGTAGGGGACGATGCTCAAAGTATTTATGGGTTTAGAGGTGCTAACTTTCAAAATATTATGAAATTTTCTAAGCGATTTGATAATTGTCGCATTTATAAGTTAACCCAAAATTATCGTAGCGTACCAGAAATTTTAGATTTGGCTAACAACTCAATTAAACATAACAAATCTCAATTTAAGAAAGAAATGGAGACTACGAGACCGAAAGGTGTGAAGCCTGTTCATATTATATCGGAGGATGACGAAAAACAAGCGATATTCATAATAAACAAACTGAGTGAATTGCTGAGGGAAGGATATAAATTAAACAATATCGCTATCTTATATCGCGCGGGTTTTCATTCTTTAAGAATAGAATTAGAACTACAGAATCGAAATATACCTTATGTTGTTCACTCCGGAGTATCATTTTTTGAACGAGCTCATGTTAAAGATTTGCTAGCACATCTTAGAATTGTTCAAAATCCAAAAGATGAAATATCGTGGTCAAGAATCTTTTCACAATTTCAAGGAATAGGAAGAAAAACATCTTCAAAAATTTACGAAATTTTATCTAACATGAGTAATCCATTAGACAACATAATATCAAATAGTAGTTTTCGTAATAAATTAAATAGTTTAAAAATACCAAAAGTTATACGGCAAGAAATCGTCATATATTTAACAGATTTTCTTAAATCTATTAAAAATGATAAACCTAAAGAAGTAATTATCAAATTAATTAATCAGTTAACCAAATTTTTAAAACTAAAATATTCCAACTGGCAAGATCGTATAGAAGATCTAAAACAAATAGGTATATACTTCCAAAATTATGATACAATCCAGAGTTTTTTGGATATTTTAACACTGAACAAATCAACTATTGACTCAAAATCAGTGGGTTTATCAAATACTAATATATCACCGTTAACACTCTCTACAATTCATAGAGCAAAAGGTTTAGAATGGAATATTGTTTTCATTCCAATGTTATCTGAAAATTTATTCCCCTCGAATAAAGTAAAAAATAATGTGGAAGCTTTTGAGGAAGAGCGGAGAGTTTTTTATGTGGGAATCACCAGAGCGAAAGAAAGATTATTTTTAATATCTCCTAAAAGAATTAAAAACTTTAAAGGTCGTAAAGACTTAAATTTGTCACAGTTTATTCTTGAATTAAACCCTAAAGTCTATAAAAAAAGTAGCTACTTCGATTATAATAATTTTCCTATGGAAACTAAGGATTTAAATTTAACAAAAAGAAAATTAAAAAGGACTAAAGATTTACCTTTATTTACTACGGCAGATTCCTTACTAAAGGATTAAATATAATATTCCGATAAATTCTGATATGGAAAGTATATCATGAAGGCAGCTGTATTCATTAATGTGAAAAAAATCATCTACAGAGAGGATTATCCAAAACCATCTCCGGGTCCAGATGATGTCATAGTAAAAACGCAATATTGCGGAATTTGTGGAAGTGATATAACAAATTTTAAATTGAAAATGTATCAAGTACCCTTAATTATGGGCCATGAATTTACAGGAGAAGTTATAGAAATCGGTTCTAATATTATTGATATAAAACTGGGAGATAAAGTTTGTGGAATAAATGTTGCTTTAGATATTGATAAAGGACAATTAGACGGTATGGGTATTTTTAAAGATGGAGGATTTGCAGAATTCGTAAGAGTTCCAAGAAAATACTTATTCCAAATACCTAAATCGGTTTCAACTAAAGAAGCTGTAATGATAGAGTCATTCGCTAATGCTTGTAGAGCCGTAAAATTATCAAATATTACTGAAAATCAAAACATAATTATAATAGGAGCGGGAAATATTGGATTGTGTTTTTTACATTATTTATTGATTGAAAAAAAACCTAAATATATAATCGTTATTGAACCGCAAGCATTTTTAAGAGAAAAGGCAAAAGAATTTGGGGCAACAGAAGCTTTTCCACCAAATCCAGTAAAAATTAAAAATTTTTTAAAAAGAAATGGAAAACCCACCTACATTTTTGATTGTGCTGGAAATCAAAAATCAATATTGATGGCAATAGATTTAATAAAAAAAGGAGGATCTGTTATCCTAGAGGGAGTTTTTAAGGGTAAAGTCTCATTTCCTATGTTTTTGCTAAATTCTAAGGAAGTCAATATTAAGGGTGTTTTAAGTCATGATCGTGAGGATATTTTTTGCGCTATCGATTTTTTTTCTAAGGATAAAATAAACGCAAAAAAGTTTATTTCTCAAATCATACCTATTCAAGAGATTCATAAAGCATTTGAATTGTATCTTGATCAAGGAGAAAGAGAATTTATAAAACTCGTTATTGAATTATAGGGTTTAGAATGTAATCTGAATTATTTTTCTTATAATTTAGATGTAACAATCGCTTCAGCTATTTGATGAAATGCTTCCTCAACGTTTTGGCCATTTTTGGCAGATGTAGAAATAGTTGCTTTTACATTGATATTTTGCGCTAATTTTTCAATGTCATTATTAGATACAATGGGTTCCAGATCCACCTTATTTACAACTAAAATTTTAGGAATATCCCCACAAAATTTTTTGAGATCTGGATTCCAAAACTCTTTTAATTGCTCAAAAGTATTTCCTCTAGTAAGATCTCCAACAATTAATGCACCGTGAGCACCTCTGTAATATAAGTGTCTCATTTTTACCCATTTTTCTTGGCCAGCAATATCCCAAATTTGGATTGAGACATCGATATCTGAGTCTAAAATTAAATCCTTAACAAACAAGTTCGCACCTATCGAAACTCGATAATCACTAGTAAAACGACCAGATACAAATTTTTTTACTAAGGAAGTCTTGCCAACTCCTGCTTCTCCAATTATAATGACTTTGATACGATAAACCATTTTATAAAATTTTTTTCTGTTAGATCTTTTTATTTATTTAGCAATTAACATAATAAGAAGTTATAAATAGTATATTAATTAAATCCTAAATTATAAACCAGTTATTATTCTTGGTAATACTAAAGAGGATGTTTAAATGAAGACAGGTATTGTATATGATCCCATCTATTTAGAGCATCGAATAGGTGTTCATGTTGAATCTCACGAAAGACTTATTGGAATCATGGATTTTATAGAGGAGAAAAAAGTTTTAGAAAATCCAGACTTTAAATTAATAGAACCTAGAAAAGCTACTACAGACCAGATTAAGTATGTCCATCAAGAGAGTTTAATTAGTGAAGTAAAAGAAGTTAGTGAAGTGGCTAAAATTACTGGACATATTCAAAATCTCGATATGGACACAGCAGTATCAGCTAAGACTTATGAAGCTTCACTGTTTAGTGTGGGGGGTAATTTAAATGGAATTGATAGTATCTTGGAGGGTGAAGTTAATAATGTATTTGCCACAGTTCGACCCCCAGGTCACCATTCAAACTCTTATAAATGTGCTGGTTTTTGTATATTCAATAATATAGCTGTCGCTACTGAATATCTTTTAAGAGAAAAAAACTTTAATAGAGTTGCAATAATTGATTGGGATTGTCACGCTGGGAATGGAACTTCTGATATTTTTTATAACGGCTCTGAAAATGGTGAAGTTGTCTTCTTTGACTCGCACCAAGATGGAAGGACTCTTTATCCAGGGACGGGATTCATTAACGATATTGGAAATGAAGCAGGAGAAGGAAAAATAATAAATTTTCCTATGCCTCCAAGAGCAGCTGATGATGTAAACATAATGTTCTTTAATGAAATTATAGCTCCAGTTTGCGACGAGTTTAAACCTGAATTCATATTGATTTCTGCAGGATTTGATACACATTGGACTGATAGGCTTACAAATATGGGATGGACTTACCAAGGTCCAGCAAACTACTTAAAAAAAATAAAAGAAATTGCCGAAAAATACGCCAAAGATAGAATTCTAATTACTTTAGAGGGGGGTTATGAGATTGATAAACAGGCTAAAGCAGTTTATAATTGTTTGCAAGTTCTTAATAGTAGTGACAAGCTAATAGAAGAAAAGCCTAGAACATCTGATAACGATGTTTTAAATTATGTTAATAACAAAGTTATCCCTAACTTAAAAGAGACTCTCAAACCTTATTGGAATTGCTTTTAATTATTGAATTACCAATCAAACATATCACACTTTTGTGCTATAGTTTATAAACAAAATTCACTATTAAAGTTACAAATAATGTAATTTTTAGGATTAAACATAAGAGAAGATAAATATGTCGGATGAATATGAAAAAGATGACGAAGAAGAGTATAAACCTCGTGGTCCTCCCCCTGTTCAACCTCCTACCATGCCACCCCCATCAATGCCACCCCCATCAATGCCACCATCAACACCTCCCCTTTCAATAACACCACCAATGTCGCCTCCACCTGCTACCCCCTCATACGAAGCTCCAGTATATGAATCCACGCCTACAATCCCAAGTGGCCCTTCACAGGCAGATTATAATGCCGTAATATCTCAAGTACAAGAAAAGGACAATGCGATAGGTCAAATGCAAAATCAAATTAATCAAGTTAATGCTGAATGCGCTAATTTAAATGCACAAATTATGACTAAAGATAATCAATTAAACCAATTAACTGGACAAATTCAAAGTCTTCAAACAACAATAGAAGGATTTCAAGGTCAAATGAATCAATTAAACAACGAGAAAGCACAACTACAAGCTCACATTCCTCAGTTAGAGAATCAACTTCAACAAGTCCAACAACAAAATATGAACTTACAACAACAAATTGGACCATTACAAGCTCAAATTGGCAAGTTGCAAGAAGAGTCAGCTTATAAAGATAAAAGAATCCAAGAATTAAAAGAACCTAAGGCAGTAATGCCATCAAGCTTATCTCAAGGTATTACTTCCCAATCTCCAACCCTAGGGAGTACTTCTTCTTTTGGTACATCACCAACTTCTTCTCAAACAACAGCCCCAACTCCTGGCATAAGTGGAGGAATGGGCTCAGGTAGAAGGATTTGCCCTAATTGTGGCGCTACTGGATTTGCGATTAAGGAGGTTGAAGATAAATCAAAAATCCTAAGTTATATCCCCAAACCTCAATACGCAAAGAAGAGCGTTTGTACAAAATGTGGTTTTGAATTTTAAATTATTTTTATTTTTCACTTTTTTTAAATATGTTTTAATAACGCCCAAATCTGTTTTTTGCCGATTTAACTTATTTTTATTCAATATTTCATATCAATCTGAATTATTAGGAAAATTATTTATACTATAATTTTAATTAATATTGCAAACTTAATATGGAAAAGTTAAGGGTATTATAGAGTAAATATGTCAGAATTTCGTGAGGATTTATTAGTAACCCCTATCAATAAAAAACGAGTAATTAAAATCATTATTACAGCAATTTTATTAGTCGGTGCGTTTGCTTTTTCAAGCTTCTTCTTTAGTTTGCTTTGGGACAGTCAAAGACCTCCTCCAAGCGACCGATTATCTGAAGCTGAAGATGAAGATGTTGTTTTGATGATGCCTCCTTTTCCTTATAATCTATCTGATTTTCAAAATCAATTGCCAGATTTAACCCCTGACCAACTACAAGAATTGCTCGACATGTTTGATGGAGATATAGATGACTTAGATCTAAGTAATTTCTCACAAACTATCATACCATTATTAGGGTCTGAAGTCGAAGTTTTCAGAGTATATGACTATGATGACTATGATGATCTTAACGAAATGTCAAAAAATTTATGGCGATATGAGTGTTTTGATGAATTTTCGGGTGATGGATGGCACTCTACCGCTAATTCTCTAATTTTCGATCTTTATTCATTCTCAAATCATTCTACATATTATTGGGATTCTAATCTTATTCGATTAAAAATACCTTTAGCTCCCACTATCGGAATTAATTCGATGGTTGTCCCTGCTCTTTTTCCAACACCTTTTATAATGGAAGATTTATACGCTGATAATCTAGCGTCAACTACCTTATATAAAGACAGTTTTAATTGTACAACTTTGGATATGGACTTTATATTAGATGATCCAGTTAATCTGTCTTATAACTTATTTGGATTGGATATACCCTCAGATAATGAAGTAAATAATAGTGCTCTTGATGAGGATATTACTCCAAGTCCAATAAAAAATAAGTTTTTACAATTTCCTTCCTCAAAAAATGTTTATCTTAATTCAAATCCTTTTTTTAAATCCCATTATGATATTATGAATACCATTATTAAAGTTCAAGATAATACTTTCGAAGTCGCCAATAAAATTAGAAATTATCTTCAAGAAAATTTTACAATTGGCATAGATGCATTACAGAATGATCCTCCTACAGATAGCGAGGATGTTGTAGAATGGTTCTGTGAACATGGCGAGGGCTTATGGACTGAATTTGCCTCTGCTTTTACAATGTTCTCTAGAGCTTTTAATGTTTCAAGCAGATTTGTTGATGGTTTTAATAGCCGAGGGATTGTGGAAGAATTGGACATGGAAGAGATGCGCTCTTATTTTTCCGTAAAGTATAAAAATATTTACAATTGGGCAGAGATTTACGTCCCCACACATAGTTCCGGTTCTGGTATGTGGGTACAGATGGATATAACTCCTTTAATTGATTTTAACCTTGATGTATCTTTAAATAGTTCAGTTTTTAATAGACCAAGTTATGCTAATATAACAGCAGTCTTGAGTTCAAGTAATGCCTCCGTTGGGAGTAGAAGAATAAATTTCTTCGATGAAACCATGCAAAGAGATCTTGGTTCAGTTCTTACTGATATTAATGGAGAAGCTTCAATTGTAGTTGATATTAATAATTCTCAAGTGGTTGGGCCACATATTATATTTGCATCATATTTATCAGTTTTTGATTATACAAATTATACAGTTTTAGGAAATGTCGAAGTTAATCTAACAATTATTAATCCTCCTATTGTTAATATCTCAGATTCCTTACCCAATAATGTAAACGTTCAAGGATATATCTATGATCCTATTAATAATCAGAGAATACAAAATGCTGAAGTAAATTACTTATTATTCAGAGAAGGAACATTTTTCCGATTATTTAATCCATTTTCACCACGTTCTAGTTTTACTGACAATAATGGTGTTTTTAATACTGTTTTAAATTTGAATCCTAGTGTATTACGAGGTAATTATGAAATTCGTGTTGACTTTAACGGAACATGGGATTTATATGGATTCCCTTTTACTATGAGTAATATTAACGATTCCAGTAATCGTATGGATTTTGATGTTACAGATGAAAAACAATTCGATCTCTATTTCTATATAAACGATATAGAAGCATGGGATTTTGAATCTCCGAGTGTTTCAAGGTATTCTACTCTTGAGCTGAAAGCACGCGTTCTTAATGAAACCGGAGACCCAGTTCAAGGTGAAATTGTAGATTTTTATGATCACTCTCAGAATCTTTACATCGGTAGTAATACCACAGATCTAAATGGAGTTACTACATATAATTATTTTATTGATAATATCGCAGCTGGGCCAAACAAACTATATGTTCAATTAGGAAATCTAAGAAATTACTCCTATTTCATATTAGATGCCCCTATTAGTCTTAATCTTGATATTTGGCCCCTAAATAGGGAAATCAGTAAGAGGGGTACAATTGATAGGGCTTTTACAATTCATGGTTTTATTAATGATACAGAAAATTCACTTCCAGTAAGATTTGGGGAATTATCCCTCCACTTATTTGATGGGCTATTAGATGTGTCTCACTATTTAATTCAACAAGCAGGTTCATTACGTTCAAACTTAAATGGTGAATTTTTTGCGGTATTTAGAGTTGATGATTTAACTCCAACAAAGAATTATACTTTACATCTTCAATTTAACGGAGAATTTAGCTACAACCCTCCAGTTCCAGCTCCTTATTATTTTAATCTATGGTCTTATGTTAATTTTTCTCGAATTAGTAACGCAAATTTTCAATTAGAAGTTAACGATCCTGCAGAAATCGATGACACATTTAGAATTGAAGGACAACACACATTAATTCAATATAACAATACTAATCCCCCAGCAACTTATAATCGAGGAGATCTTGCAAGTTTTGAAGTACAGATAAATCAAAGCAAAGATTATGCTCCAGATGGGTCAATCGTAAGGCTCCGAGATATTTATATCGATACAATTATAGGTTTTTATATATTTGATTATATAATAGATCAAGGATATTATCTATTCGTTATTAATACGTCTTCTTTTCATGCAGGATTGCATCGAATTGAAGTTGAGTTTGAATCTAGTTCCATTCTTTACAATGTTAATTCAACTTATATTGTAATAAACGAAACAATAAACATTGATGTTGTTCAAAATAACTTGAGAATTGTTAGGAATTCTGATAATTTCATTATTACAGGAACAGTTCATGAAAGCGGAATAAATTTAAGGGCTCTGGTGGTTAGAATTTTTCTCTTAGAGAGTTCTGAGTATGGTGATAATTCAAGTTATCTTCATTTAAGCACCCCATATTCCATTTTAATAAATGATGATGGTACTTTCCAATATACAGTAAATTATATCGATTTAAATTGTCCTCAAGGACAATATAATATAACAATATATTTTGGGGGTAGTATCTATGCCCCGGGTATTGCGTTATCTAATTATATGGAGACTACAATAAGTCCTCTAAGAGATATTGATGTCATAGCTGGGACCCAATTTATTCAAGATACTTATTATACCCAATATGAAAGTCTTTATCCTGATATTTGGGCTGATCATGATGTTCTCTATGTAATTGGAAATTTAACATGGGACAATGGAACAGCCTTATCAGGGATGATTGTAAATGTAACTGTAAAAAGATTAGATGGAAGTATAGTATCTTACAATGATACTGTAGTCACTGATCAATATGGAGGATTTACTGTATCATTTTATATAGATCCTGTCGAAAATTGGCCCACAAATAGAGTTGATTCTGAAATATGGGTATATTTTGATCCAATCGTTAATGGTATTAATTATGTAGAACAATCTGAAGAACAATATCTATAATCTTAAAAATGGGATTATGGCTATAAAAGAATAAGAATAAATGTTAACTATGCGAAAAATTGAGAAGAGATTGAAAGTTCTTTCAATAATAATTTATTTTATTGTAATAATCTCTGCAACCTTCACAGGAGGACTCACTATTATAAATAGAAGGAGTAATGTAGAACAATCAACTATTTATGATGATAATTATCCTAAAAAATCCTCATTAATAGGAGTAATAAATTTAACAAACTATGAGATAAATAACACTCGTCATTACCATAACTCCGTCATTCCTATTCACGGTAAAATTTATGAACCAATTCCACCACCCCCTCCATATAACAACCTTTCAAGTATCAATGTTGCAATTGTTGTTGATGGTATTTTAGATAATAGTTTCACAGCAATATCTAATTCATTTGGAGAATTTCAAATTAATTATCAAATTCCTTACACCTTAGATGTCTTTACAAGTCATAAAATTGAAGTAGTTACGACTGACGATTTCGGTGAGGATGACATTATTTCAAATAATTTTTTTAATATTAATGTTAGTGCAACATCATTTTTTGATGTGAATTACTTAAATTCTCCTTACATTCCTGGAGAAGATTATGTTCTTGGAGGATTCTTAAGATATAATAATATCAACGGTAATGGGATTCCAAACTCACAAATAAATTATAAATGGTATAATACAACTTACACTTGGCCATTGGGTTCGTTTTTTACAAACCCTTTTGATGGTTCTATTTCTGAAACCATTCAAATACCACTTGGCGCATACCCAGATTCAATTAATTTAAATTTAACTTATATTGGTGATATACCAAATATAGATTCTTCTCAAAAGGTTCTAGCGAATATAAAATTATTCAATAATTTCAATTGTAGTTGGAATACTGTCAGCAATGCCTCAGAAGGAGATTTAATATCAATTACCGGCCAATTATCTTCAAGTGAAACTCCCTCATTAAAAATTTACAATAGATCTATAAGGATTTTTTATGATGGAAATTTAATTGATTTTGTCGATACAGATATTAGTGGAAATTTTCACTATGATTATAGAATTCCTGCAGGGATTGGAAATAAAACAATGCGAATTGAATTAATTGATACAGCTCCCGGTAATCTCCTTAGTTCTACGAACATTTCAGTTTCTGCTAGAGTTATTACTTTACCACCACCACCGGACACACCTCAGCCATTATTAGGTTTCTTTTTAGTTTTTTTCCCCATTTTAATAGGTGTTATTGCTGGATTAGCAGTGTATGGATTCTTTTATTATAAAAAGCAAGATAAATTATCAAAAGTAGTAAATCTACCTCTTGAAAGTAAAATAATAAATCTTAAGATTCTAAAGGAATCAGGTCGGTTAGAAGAATCCCTGTCCTATCTTTTTAATGCAATTTACATGGATTTAATAAGAGCTAAATTTGGTAGAATTCGAAAAGGAAATGAAACTATAAGAGATTTTGCTATAATTTCAGTCAAGAATTTAAAATTAAGTCCAGCTACAATTTATCCATTTATCCAAAAAGTAGAGGAAATAATATACGCAAAACCGTTTCAAATTACGGATAATGAGTTTTACGGTACGATAAATTTATTTTCTCCTATATATTTTGAATTAACCGGTTATAATTTTGAATTGAATTTCTAATAAATTAGATAAGAAAGAATAGTTATAATAAGAAACAAAAGTAAAAACAAATTTAAAATAAAAAAAAATTAATAAATAAAGAATTTAAAAAACAAAAAAGGTAAAGAAAATGGCAAGAAAGAAAAAAGTAATAGAACCTGAAGTAAACATCAAGCAAAAATTTGAAAATGTTAAGATTCTAACCGATTCAAATAGAGCGAAAGAAGCAATTGCTTACATCTACCTTGTATACAACGATATTATAACTAAAAAATTTAAGAAACCACGATTGGCTTATCAAACTATACGAGAATATGCTATAACTTGCGTCAACGAATTAGGCCAAAAACCAGAAACCATATATCCATTCATAAAAAAGATTGAAGATATTATATATGGTGGAGTAGAACCAACAGAGAAAGAGCTAAACTTTGCTGTTCAATTATTTTCAAATCTGTACAATGACATAACAGGAAAAACATTACCAACTGTAAGTTTTTAGCAAATTATCGCCGATCAATAAATATTTTCAAAAAAAAGGTTAAGAAAAAGTAAAATGCCAAGTGTTGGAAAATCATCAGGAAAGAGTGTTACTTTCTCAAAGGGATTAGTCATAGCGTTTTTCACGATTTTTCTCATAATCTATGGCGTCTTTATTAGTAATTTCATTGAGCTTTATCCATCATATAATATGGGTGACAGACTTCCAATTTGGGCAAATTATCTACCTCTAGTTTGTTATATTGGTGCCGTATTCTTAGGTTTTGGCTTAATCATTTTTATTAGAAATGTAACTGTTCAAAAATCGAGAGAAATACAATCTCGTAAAAAAGTTAAAACGGGTTCTTTTTATAAAGAAGCCTTGTTCATAGTAATTTTTCTATTTACCCTTATCCCATTATTTGGGCCTATATTCGATAAAGGAGAAAACGATCAAAATTTTTCTATTTACAACTATGATTGGAATGGAGCAAGTGATTTTAAGCAGACTATAGAGGAAGATGGATACGATGTGATGTCAATTCAGTCTAGCTTGAGTGCTACAGAAAGGTTAAATAAATCTATCCTGTTGATTTTGTTAGGTCCTAATCTATTTTATAATCCTATTTTTGAAATACCGTATTTCTTGGATTTTTTCCGGTTCAATAATGATACAAAAAATTCATTATTTATCTGTCATGATCATGGCAGTACGAGCACTTTATTATGGGAAATTTTTATTGCCAGTATGTTGGATCCTTATCTGCGGGGAACAATCCCAGTTACGATATTTGCAAACGGAATTTTGCGCGATAATGCATCATACGACACTCAACCAGATTTTCCTGTAATTAGATCATTTTCACCTCATCCTACTACTAATGGGATTAGTCAAGTTATTCTATCGGAAGCATCTTCTGTTGTAGGAGGTCCATTTATCTCATATTTTGGATGGGATTTAGTTGGCTCAAGCACAGATTATGGGTATGTCGATAAAAATGGCGACCATATGTATGATTTTGAACACGATTATGTTGATTTAAGCATTTTAGGTGGAGCTTTACCCGGTTTTCCATCAAAATGGCCTCTTGGTGGTTACTCACAAGGTGTATTTATGGCTAAAGACGCTGGAAATTCAAGAGTTTTCGTTTCAGCTGATGCAAGTCTATTTAATAACGAATTATTGGCTGAACCTACTTATGATAATAGCCAATTTGGATTGAACATCATAAATTGGCTTACTTATGCCGATTTAGGCGATTCAAAACAAGATTGGGTTGTTATTTTTGATGAAGCTCATATACGACCAGAATACACAAGGGATATGACATCCGCGGGAATATTTGGGTTTATTACTCAATACATAATTCATTTAAGTACGAATCCAATTACAGCTTGGATATATCCCCTTTTAGCAATTTATTCATTGAAAAAATATCTACCTAAAAAAGATGAAAAAGAGGAAAAAAAGAAAGCCCAAGAACAAGATAGAAAAGAAGAAAGAGAAAGATTTAGAACTTCCTCCTTTTTTGCGGAAAAAATTGAGTGGTATAGAGAGAAGAATAGGTATGGTAAAGCTTTAACTTTACTCTATAGGAGATTAGAGAGGAAACTAAACGCTCTTCTACGCGGGCAAAAAATTACTACCCAAAAAGTATTGGATCTGGTCATCGCTAAGGAACCAAAGATAACAAAACCTAAACTCAGAAGAATTACCAAATTTATGGACACGATTATCGCAATTAAAGAAGGAAAAAGTAAAGTAAAGAATGAAGAAGATTTCGAAAACCTTTACTTCGAAATGGAATGGGTAGTTAATAATATATAAGATATAATCAAAGTAATTAATTTAAATAAAAATATTACCAAAAATCAAATAAGAAAAAGATAAAAAATAAAAAATAAAAAAATATAAGATGTGATAAATAATGGAATCCCCAAATAAAGCAAAGTACTACGATAGGGAAGAATTAAATGTAGAACCTATTAGAGAAATAGCACAAGAAGTTCTTTCAGAAGTAAGTCGCGTTATAGTTGGATACGGAGATATTTTACAGCAACTATTCATAGCTTTGTTAGTTAACGGGCATGTCCTCCTCGAAGGAGTACCTGGACTAGGAAAAACAGTTATGGCAAAAACATTCGCAAAAACGCTCGGAATATCATTTAGAAGAATCCAATTTACTCCAGATTTGCTACCATCTGATATTACAGGTACTAAAATATTTGATCAAAACGAGGGAGCTTTCGTGCTTCTAAAAGGTCCATTGTTTGCGAATATAGTATTAGCAGACGAAATCAATCGAAGCGCTCCTAAGACTCAAGCAGCTCTCCTCGAAGCTATGGCTGAAAGGCAAATCACAATTGAAGGAGAAACTCTTCCCCTTGAAAAACCTTTTATGGTTGTCGCAACGGAAAACCCTGTGGAGATGGAAGGGACTTACCCTTTACCAGAAGCGCAGCTTGATCGTTTTCTCATGAAACTCTGGCTAGAGTATCCCGAAAAAGAAGAAGAAGTAGACATCATGAGGAGACAGATCTCAGGTGACTCTCCGTCAGTGGAAGCAATAACTAGTGGAGATGAATTACTTGCTGCTCAAAAACTAATGAATATGGTTTACATAGACGATAGAATTTTAAAATATATAAGAGATATAATATTAAAAACTCGAAATCATCCCCAGATTGCTCTTGGATGTGGCCCACGTGCATCTCTCGTATTGATGAAATGTTCTAAAGCAAGAGCAGCAATCTTAGGAAGAGTTTATGTAACACCAGACGATGTAAGATCGTTAGTGGTTCCTGCTATGAACCATCGAATCTTGTTGAAACCAGAAGCAGAGCTAGAAGGTCTTGATGTAAAATCTGTGATTAAGAACATCATAGAAGATATCCCAATCCCTATATAAATTTTTTTTTAATAATTTTACCAGAAAAAAGTCAAAATAATGTAAAGAAGGAGTAATAAAATGTTAGGAGGAAAAGGAAGAACATTAATATTATTTTCAGTTTTTTTTCTAACAGCTGGATTTGCATTTGAAAATTACTTCTTAATTTATTTTGCCATTCTATTAATATTTAGTACCGTTGTAAGCCTACCCCTTTTCTATTACCAAATGAACATAGAAGAGTTACGCGTTCATAGAGAGCTCGAAAAAGAGAAAGTATTCAAAGACGATTTTGTGCATGTTAAAGTAGTTATTGAGAACACTGGCAAAAATAGTTTTGATTTCCTTGAAATTAGGGATTATTACAATCCCGAGCTTTTCAGGTTGGTGTTAGGGGAAAATTTCATTTCTACAAGAATTAGACCCAAAAATCAAATAAAATTCAGTTATATATTAGAACCAAAAGTAAGGGGGGAATATCCCTTAGGCCCACTTTCTTTGATAGTTAAAGATAGGTTAGGGTTTAATTCGGTTGAAAGAATAGTACCTGACAGTGTTTCCGATATACTGGTTTATCCACCTTACGAAGACATAAAACGAATAGAAATTTTGGGATCTAAACGTTCTTTAAGTCAAAATTATGGATTACAAAGATCTAAACAAAAAGGTCTTGGTTCAGAATTTTATGGAATGAGAAGATATGTTTTTGGAGACCAATTTAGGCTAATTGACTGGAAAGCGAGTGCTCGAACTCAGAAGTTAATTGTAAAGGAATTTGAAAGTGAGAGAGATGTTTCAGTTATGATTATAGTTGACTCATCAAATTCAATGGCAGGAGGTGCAATTGAAAACACAAAATTTGAATTTGCGATCAGAGCCTGTATGTTGTTAACAAAGGTTGCCTTATCTCGTAAGGACAATGTAGGTGTGTTTATGTTCTCAGATAAAAAGAATTTTAAATTTTTAAAACCAGGAAGTGGAGCAGATCATTTTTATCAAGTATTAGATTTTGTTGCTAAGATCAAACCACAAGGGAAATCACGTTTTGTAGAAGCAATGGGCTATCTAAATAGACGATATCAAAAACGCAGTTTAATTTTCATCATTTCAGATCTAGAAGCAAATGTTAAAGAAATTGGACAAGCAATTAGAAAATTAATTCCATTCAATCATACTGTCATAATTATTAACCCATTCAGTCCTTGGTTTGAGATACACGAAATTGATTTATCATCAACAGATAAAGCTCTTGCAGAAGCAATAAGTGAAGAAATGATGGAACATATTATAACTATTAAACAAGGGGTAAGGAATCTTGGCGTCAATCTTATAACAGTAGGCCCAGATGATATGATGAATCAAGTTTTAAGCAAATACATGGATGCAAAGAAAAAAGGGAGTGCGTATTAAAAAATGGCGAGAAATTATATCTTAGTTTTAAAAATAATTAATGTGTTAGTTTTCGTATGGATTTTATTTATTTTTCTCTCGATTTTTGATTTCAATAAGGTCATTACAACATCAGATGGAGAACTCGTTTTAACATCGTTTCTCAACAGTTTAAAAAATATTTTAACATATCTTGTATTTGTAGTAGTGTACGGTGTTGCATTTTTTTGCGTATTTATTGCATCTTTATTGTTTTCTGCCGTACAACCGAATATATTTAAATTATTAGATGATTTTTTTAGAATGTTTTTTAGTCTATGGTTTACATTCCCAGATGGGAAAACCCCAAAAATCAATGAAATTCCTGATTTACTTGGAAAGGAATTCGCAATTTTTACCGAAAATCTGTATTTGATCGCATTTCAAATCCTTATTATAATTACGATATTCTACGCAATCAAAGCTTTTCTAAAAACAGATCCTAAGAATGATATTAGAGTTATAGGCTCTATCGTACTTATGCTGGTAATACCTCTTATGGTATTTGGGTTTAAAGATATGCTAGACCTTTTTTATGTTAGTGTTCCATATTTGGAGGATTTACCGAATCCTCTTAACCCCTCATTAGAGCAGATTCCTATCGATAATATCTTTCAATTTTTTAGTAGTCCAGTTATCCTTCTTGCGATACTATCTTATATTTATTTAGAACTGGCATTTCAAATAAACTATACTTATACAGTTACCAAGCCGTCTTTAGAAAGAAAATTAAGATTAGATGCTCAATTGCACATATTAGAGAGCGAATCTCATTACATAACCGCAAATGTGGATAAGATTAAAGATGAAGCTAAAGCAAGAAGAAAAGAATTAGAAATCGAAGAAAAAGCAACAATTGGTAAATTTTTCGCAAAAACGGGAGAAAAATTTTCATATGTTAAGGAAATGATTGAAAGAAGAAAATTGGAGGACGAAGAAAAGAAATTGATAACAGCAGCATCAAAAACCAGAAGGCTTGGAAGATATATACATCAACTATTTCAAGAAGATTCTGAAGCTCGTGATACATTGACTGCTCGATCATCGGCACCCAAACCAAAAAGTCTTGTAGTATCTGCAGCTATTAATTTTGTTTTTCGGGTTGGGTTGATAATAATCATTAGCTATATAATTATCCATCCAAAATGGTTTATGGAAAATGTTTTTCATTTACCTCCCGCAATAGTAGAAAGCGTAGCTATGTTCTCTCCAGAAGTAATAATAATATTATTAATTCCGTTAATCCTTTTGTTTCCTATAATTTCTAAGGTTATCTCTTCAATAAAACATAGAAATCTAATTATCCGACTTCAGCAAGAAGGAAGAATTAAAGAGATTTTAGCTTCTGTAGGAGATTATGTTAAAAAAGATGAAGTAGAAGAAGAAAAAGAAATTGAAATTCAGGAAACGACAACATAAGCTATATCATTATAGGTGTCATATTTTAATGTCTATTACAAATTGAGCGAGTTCTTTTTTCTTTCTAATTGAATCCATTATTGTTTCATAACAGTAAGTTTGGATTCCTAATTTCTCAATTTCTGATTTTAAGTTACAATCTTTGTTATCAATAATAAAATGACCTAAGATTTCTTTATAGTATTTTGCTACTCCTACACAAGATACTTCCAATCCAAGACATCTCATTAATTTATCTGCTGGTCCTTTTACTGTTGCTCCCTCAATTATTGGACTTACTGCAAAAACTTTCTGTTTAACTTTCTTTAAAGCATTTTTTATTCCGGGTAACTCTAAAATAGTTCCTATTGACACTATTGGGTTCGATGGGCAAATTAAAACTTTCTCTGCCTTGTTAATATATTCAAAAATGTGTTTTACTGGTTTTGCTTTATTAATTCCCTGAAATTTTATATCTAATACTTTAGGTTCACATTGGTATTTAATATAATATTCCTCAAAATGCATCGTTTTTGAATCAGTTGTAATAAATGTTTGAACTTCCTCATTACTCATGGGTATAAGCTGAGACTTAATTCCCAACTTTTCACAAATTACTGAAGTTATTTCTGTTTTATTATACCCTTTCTTAAATAAATCGGTTCGAAAAATATGAGTAGCTAAATCTTTATCCCCAATATTAAACCATTTAAAATCGTAGTAATTTTTTAAAACGGTTAAGCAGTTAAAGGTTTCGTCTTGAACACCCCAACCTTTTTGTTTGTCTACTATATTCGCTAAAGTGTAAGTAATTATATCTATATCGGGGCAGATTCTTAAACCGTATAGTTCAATATCATCAGCTGTATTAATTATAATCTTCAATAAAGCAGGATCAATTATACTGGCTAGCCCTTCGATGAATTTTGCTGCGCCTACCCCTCCAGCAAGTACTAAATAATAGTTATCGCTCATAACGAATCACACAATCTATTCTTTATACTCTGAAAATGATATCTTTCAAGTCCTTACGATTTGGTTTCGGTGATTCTTTCATAGAATAACCTACAGTAAAAAACGCCATTGGAATAAAAGAATTAGGTAGATTCAACGTATCTTTAATAATATCCTTGGCGAATAACGGAGCACAGTACCAACAAGCTGCCAACCCTTTTATTTCAAAAGCAAGGAGTAAATAAGTCGCTGACGCACTTACGCTCTGTACTCCCATAATATACTCATTTTTTTCCCGTTCACTATCAGAATATTTCTCTAAACTTTTTTTGTCTAAACAAAGAAGGATCAGATATGGACAACTTAGAAAGTTAGTTCTGGTTTTTTCAATTTCTCTTTGAATGTAATCTTTTGATCTTCCATCTCTAAGTAAATCATCTTTTAGTTTACTATTCATATTTTCAATTAAATTTTCGCGTGAACTTCCTTGTTCTATTATAAAATAACGCCAAAATTGGCCATTGTGCGCACTTGGTGCCCATCGTGCTAATTCTATACTTTCTTTTATCAATGCTATATTTACTCTTCTATCGTTGAACTCTAACTTATAGCTTCTACGTGATCTCAAAATATTTTCAAAACTCTTTGCTACCCCCTCATCTCTAAACAAATCAAGCTCCTTTTTTCTTAATATTTGTTTAATGGACGCATTCTCATTGAAAATAAAATTATAACCTCTTATTATTACTACTGGTAGCCCCTCATCCGCTTCGCCCATAATTAACTGAGCTGAAGAAGCTAAATTATCGATTTGACCAATAATCGTACTCTGCAATTCTTTTCCGAATAAATCCTTATCCCCCCTTTTATCCAATATTGGATTTAATCCTGAAACACCTAACGCTACTCCAACTGATCCAATTCTAAAGGACCTTCCAAATGAGTCAGATATTATTACAGCTAATTTCTTTCCAGTTAACTTCTGGAGTGAATTTCTAATCTTATTCGCTTCTATATCTGAATCTAAAGGTAACAAAGAGACTAAATCTTTACTTCCAACATTAGATTGATCAATTCCGGCATTAGCACATATAAAGCCGTGGTGAGTCTCAACAACCAAAACATGCTCTGCTTTTAATACCTGTTTAGATTCGTCCAGTATTGCTTGAATTAATTCCTGAGATTTTTTTGGTAAACTGGCCTTCTCTGTCAGAGTTGCCATTTTTTTATAAATTTTAATAGCTTTTTGGCTCGGTTTAATATTTTTTAAATTCCTCATTCTCCCTAAGCTTTTCGAGACGATGGATTGAGCAATAACTAGAACATCTCCATTTTCTAATGTTAAGTTCTTATGCTTTAAAGTATTGAAAATTATCGATGGGAGATTATCACCCGCTTTTATAAGAGGAATATCTTCTATACCAATCATATTAATGTTATCATTCATTTTCTTAAATGGGGTATGTTTTTAAAGTTATTTTCGATAACTTCGTAAATCTGACTCTTTACTTAAAGCTAATTTTTCAAATTCATCTGGTATCGCACAACACGCAGAAAAAAATTTATAGTTTATATTAGGATATAATTCTTTTGCCCATTTTAATGTCTTCTTCGAAGGAATTTCAATTCTATTTATACCCGCTTTAATAGCACATTTCTCTATCTCGGTTTTAACATCTCCTCTTGGTCTCATGCATCCTAAAGAAATCTCTGAGTTAGGATAAACAAACCTAGTAATAGTAATTATTTTTGCTATATCAACTGGCTTAGGTCTAATGAATTTTGTTTTAGTATTCTTTGGAGGGATTAAGGCAATTAAAACAATTAATGAGGGATTTAACCCTGATTCTTTTATAAATTTGATCGACTCCAATTCTTTATGGAGTTTACCGTAATACAAACCAATGCAAATGTGAGGTACAATATTTATATCGTATTTTTGCATATAACCAATTGCTCTTTTATAATCGTCTAAATCTTTATCTAAATGGTAAATATCCTTTATTATCTTCTCATCCATATTAATATCAAAAGAAACAATATCTACACCTACTTGTGCTAGTTTTCTAGCAGTTTCTTCACTAAGCAAACCAGTATGGGCATTTATTATTAAATTGGTTTTTTCCTTGATTTCTTTTATGGAATCTAAATAGTTCAATAAGGGAACAGAACCGTCTGGTTGACAACCTCCTGAAATTAAAACTCCAATTCCATCGTTATTATGTAAATCCATTAAAAATGTTTTTAATTCGAAATTATTTAAAATTGGTTTCATTCCGTCAAGATATTTTTTATTACAATGTTCACAATGCAATGAACATTCACTTCCCGTAATACTTATAGCAGGAAACCTTTTGTTTGGGATGTAAATTTTTAATAAATTTCCAAAATTTTTCTCCTTCAAATTGTAAGCAAGTTTTAAAAAAGGTCGTAAATCTTTTATATCAAGGCTTAAAATCTCATTATAATCTGCCCATGTTTGGGTACCCGTTTCAAACTTTTTTAATAAATTTTTAGTACTATTCATATTTCACTAACCATTCTTTATTAGAATATTTCTTTAGAACAAGATTTTCAGCTATTTTTAATTCGTTCTCAGTAAAAACGCCCTCTTTTAATTTAATTCCTAACGTCGTTTCAAAACCTGCTTTTAAAGAAGTTAGAAAATCCTTCTCGTCATAAATTTCTAACTGGTCTTTTATACCAATGCATTTCGCATAAACAGATTTTACCATTTTCGATTTGCTCACATTATGAGGTGCTTTTAAAACCGAATACATAAGTTCCGGGTCGAGTTCTAATAATATTGTCCCATGTTGGAGTAAATAACCTTTTTTTCTAATTTGTGCATTTCCAGAAAACTTTTTTCCGTCCAAAAATATTGCGGGACAATGAATTACTCCTTTTTCTGGTTTTAACCCATAATTTTTTAAAGCTAAAACTATTCCTGCTTCGATTTTTTCAAATTGTTCAAGCACTTTATTTGCATTAAGGTTTTCTAGGAACCTCGTGGGACACACAATAGAATATGTGATTTCGCGAATACTATCATGGAACACTGATCCCCCACCCGTGATTCTCCGCACAATATTAAAACCCCTTTCTTCAGCAAAATTGATATCTACTTCGCTAGAAAGACTTTGATTTCTTCCAATCGATACCGTTGATGGGTTCCATTTGAAAAACCTAATGGTATTTGGAGACTCTTTTTTAATAACCGCGTCTAAGATAGCCTCGTCTAAGGCCATATTCCAATATCCATTCCTAGTTTCTAGAGGAAGAAATCTCCACTCCTTCATATTTTCTGACATTAAATTTTATGAACAAGATTAATTAAACTTTCATATATCGCTTCTTTCTCATTTGAAGAGAGACTTCTTGGATAATTATAAATTGGACCTGATGGTCTCGATGTATAGTACGGGCGGTTGCAGCCAGAGCACCCCGAAGTTAAAAAAGCGTCTGAATTATCAATTAAATTCCATAAATCTCTTTTGTTTAAATTGAACTTGATGAGGTCACCAATATTATTAAATGTAAAATCGTTAAGATTCTTAATATCGTGTATTAAGAGATATCTTCCCAATTGTATTTTTCTAAAATTTAATACTTCTGGTTGCTGTAAATTTTCAAGCTTAGTTCCTTTTATTGGCATAAATGCAAATAGACTTACCTTGATTTTTAGGTCATGGAGTTTTTTAATCATTTTTAAAATTTCTTTTGATGTTTCTCCTAATCCTACTATCAGATGTGTTGTAACATATCCTTCTGAGAAAATTACTAAAGCATCTTTAAGATTTTGAAGGTGACTTTCCCAATCGTAGGGACCTTTAACTTTTCTTCCTTTAATAGTTTCAAAAATCTCAGGTGTAGCGGCATCAAGAGCTATACCTACCCTCTCAACTCCAAGGAGTTTTAATTGCTCTAACTTCTCTCTTGACATTGGTGGTATTGCAACCGATATAGGTGTTTCGCAGTTCTTTCTAATCTGAGATACTATTTCAACGAGATCTTGAAAATTATGAAAATAATTAAGAGTTTGGATGCAAATTCTTTTAAATCTTTTTGTAGGCGGTAAATAATTCAGTTTAGTTAGAAATGTTTTAAAAGGAAAAATTGGCCAACTCACTCGTGAAAGCAATTCAATTGAACTTTCTGATTCTCTGGCTTGAGGACAGAAATGGCAATTTGCTGTACAATGCCCTTCTTTATAAGTCATCAAATAACATGTCGTTGGAATGGACTTAAATCTTTTACTCTCGTATAACCCTAATACTGAAGCGCTACCTATCGACACTCTAATCTTATCTATTGTCATTATTAGAACGAAAATTTTGGTGAGGAATACCTTTTTGATAAAGAATATACCTTAATTCAAAAAAAATTTATTGTTTAAATTATTCATGTTAATATTTTAATAATCAACATTAAAAAATTGTTTTTGATACAAAATGGCTAACATTGAATACGATTTTCAAAAAATCGAGAAAAAATGGCAAAATAAATGGGAAGAAGAGAAAATTTTCGAAGTAAGAGAAGATTTGAGCAAAAATGGAAAAGAAAAATATTATGTACTAGAGATGTATCCTTACCCAAGCTCTGAATTACACATCGGACACCTTCGTAATTACTCAATAGGAGATTCGTTTGCTAGATTTAAAAGAATGAAAGGATTTAATGTGTTATATCCAATGGGATATGATAGTTATGGATTACCCGCTGAAAACGCAGCAATTGACCATGGAGTTGATCCCGAAGAGTGGACAAACTTAAATATAAAATCAATTCAAATTCAACAAAAACGCATAGGTCTTTCATACGATTGGACGCGAATGGTCTTTAGTCACGATCCTAATTATTACAAGTGGGATCAATGGTTCTTCCTGAAAATGTATGAGAAAGGTCTAGCATACCGACAAGAAAGCTATGTGAATTGGTGTCCAAATTGTATAACAGTTTTAGCTAACGAACAAGTTCAAAGTGGTAAATGTTGGCGCTGTAGTTCTGAAGTTGAACAAAAATTTTTAACTCAATGGTTTTTGAAAATTCGTGAGTATGCTGAAGAACTCTTAGACGGTTTAGATACAGTGGATTGGCCAGATAAAGTGAAGACCATGCAACGAAATTGGATCTCAAAATCGGAAGGAAGTACCATACGATTCCCTATTACCGGAGACGATAGAACCATTGATATTTTTACAACTAGAGCTGATACGCTATTTGGTGTAACCTTTATGGTTTTTGCACCAGAACATCCTTGGATAAAAGAATGGATAAAAGGAACGGAATATGAGGAATTGTTTGAACAATTTTACAATGAAGTAATGAAACAGGATAAATTCGAAAGAACAGATATTGATGTTGAAAAGAAGGGAATATTCATTGGTAAACATGCTGTAAATCCAATAACTAAGGAAGAAATTCCAATATATGTTGGGAACTTTGTTATTTACGAATATGGTGCCGGAGCCGTTATGGCAGTTCCTGGACACGACCAGCGTGATTTTGAATTTGCCAAGAAGTATAATATTCCAATAAAAGTTGTTATTCAACCTTTTGAATATGAATTAAATGCGGATAAGATGACAAGAGCCCATGAAGGTGATGGAACTTTAATAAATTCTGATGAATTTAATGGTATGGAAAACCGATCTGCAATAGATTCAATTTCAAAGAAGCTAGAATTAATAGGAATGGGAGAAAAAACTATAAATTACAAATTAAGAGATTGGTTAATTTCCCGACAACGTTATTGGGGGTGTCCCATACCAATTATCTACTGTGATACTTGTGGAATCGTACCCGTCCCATATGCTGATTTACCTGTAGAGCTACCAAAAGATATAAAATTCACGGGAAGAGGAAATCCGCTAAAAACAAGTGAAATTTATGTTAAAGTTCTATGTCCAAAATGTGGGAAACATGCAAAAAGGGAAACAGACACTATGGATACATTTGTAGATAGTTCTTGGTATTTTTTCAGGTATTGCGATCCCGATGAGAAAAATTTACCATACAGAAAAGAAGTCGCAGATTATTGGATGAATGTTGATCAATATATTGGTGGAATAGAACACGCTATTATGCATTTATTATACGCTCGCTTTTTTACTAAAGTAGCTAGAGATATAGGTCTTCATTCATTTAATGAGCCTTTCCAACGTCTCTTGACTCAAGGAATGATCAATAAAGCGCATCCTTTCTGTCCTGAATGCGAAACTTTCGCTATGAAAGCAGAAATGCTCAATAAAAAGTGTAAACGATGTGGAACGGATTACATTTTGAAAAGTGTTAAGATGAGTAAAAGTTTTGGTAATACGGTAGATCCTATTGGAATTATGAATAAATATGGAGCAGACGCAGCTAGATTATTTATTTTATTTGGAGCAAGCCCTAAATCTGGATTAGAATGGTCTGATGAGGGCGTAGATTTTGCTTATAAATTTGTAAAAAACATATTTAAATTATTAATTGAATCCCCTGAAATAATCCGAGAGAAAAAAATGATCAGAGATACACTCATTGAATATAATCTTAATAAAACTGTTAAAAATGTAAGTGAAGCCTTAGAGAAGATTTCAATTAGAGACGCAATAAACGAAATAATTCAATTTACTTCCGAGTTAAATAAATACAAAAACGAGGGAGTTAATGAAGAAATTTTTAACAAATGTAAGAAAATCTTGGCTCTTTTATTACATCCGTTTGTCCCCCATATGACAGAAGAAGTATGGGAGCTTTTAGGAAAGGAAGGTTTTTTAAGCTTAGCTAAATGGCCTTTATACGACAAAAAAACCCTAACTGTTGACAATGACTACAAGTGGAAATTATTTAACAATATAATTGACTCAATTAACCACATCATTTTAATCATCAAAAAGGAGAAATTAAAGGAGATATCCATTATTATCGCTGCTGAATGGAAATATAAATTCATGCTAAATTTACTCTCTTTAATAGAAAGAACAAAAGATCAAAAGGAAGTAATGAGTATTATAATGGAAGATAAATTATTCAGAACTCAAGGTAAATTTGTCTCTCAAACTATAGGTAAAGTCCTAAAAAATCTCGGTAAATACGCAAAATCACCAATATCAGCTTTAGATGAATTTGATTTTTTCACACAAATTAAACCTATTTTTGAGAAAAAATATGATTGTAAAGTATTAGTTATTTCTGAAAATGAATCGCAAGAAAAGAAAGCATCTCAATCTTTACCTGGAAAGCCCGCGATTGTAATAAAATAACAATTATTATTGTTTTTTTCTCAATATTATATCGGATGTAATTTTTTACTAATTTAATTAAATTATCACATTAACTGCATTATTTTAAATACATATACTCAAATCTATATTTATAGAAAAAATAATAATTCATTCTTCGAATATATTTAAAATCACTTTTATAACATGACATTTTACGAACTTTCAGTCATAACTAACACTGGATACCCTTATTACAATCTAAAACTGAAGACCCCTCCTAATGGCGTGAGCTTATTTTTAAGATTCTTTGATTTTACTCGTAGCAAATCAGAACAAATTGCTAAATTAGATCCCGTTAGTTCATTTGAACTCAATGCAGGGTTGGTTTCGGCTTTATTTGAATTTGCAAGAAACATTGATAAAAAGATCGAAATTATTGAATATAAGTCAGGCAAAGAGGAAGTTTTAAATAAAAATACTACAATTTATGAGGGTGATGTTTTAATTACAACCCAAACAGAACCTTACTTACTTCATAAATCTGTCAAGGAAAAAATAAAGCTTATTTATAATTTAGTTATAGCGACTAAAATCCCCCTTGATTCAGCTTTAGAAATGCTTCAAAATGAAGAAGATAAAATAATTGAAATTCTGACAGATTATGAAGCAAGGAATCGCATAAAAACGCATGAGAACGAGATCGATCGCTTAGCAAATGATTTTTTAAAAGAAATGAATAGCTATGGTCTACACAGTATTTGTATTACTTCTTTCGATCTTTCCCCTATTACAGTTTACGGAAATAAATATTCATTAAATGATATAGATGCAATTTTAAGAAATGTTGGCATATTTCCTAATATTAACCCACTTGAATGGATTTACCGACAATCTTATATTTCAGGTGTGCAAATTTGGGTTTACGTAATAAAATCTGGTGTTGGACCAACTATTAACGGCCTATTCGAACCCTATTTCTATTTGTTATTTGCGGATCCTCAATCTTATTTAGGAGAGTTTCCAGGAAAACTTGCTACAAAATTTAATCAGATTTTAGGATAAATATAGATCAAACAATATAATATAATCTATTGATTAATAGATTCTTCTGCAGCCTTAATTATCTCATAAAGCGATTTAGATTGAAGAGATGCCCCTCCAACTAATCCTCCATCAATATTCTCTTTCTTGAATATCTCTTTTGCATTAGTTGGTTTAATCGAGCCTCCATATTGAATTCTGACTGTTTCTGCTGTGTTTTTTCCATAGATGCTAGCTATTAGTTCGCGAATAAATATGTGAATCTCTTCAGCTTGCTCTGGAGTAGCTGTTTTTCCCGTTCCAATTGCCCAAATTGGTTCATAGGCAATAATAACTCTGCAAAGTTCTTCACTCTTTATATCTTTAAAAGTTAGTTTGAATTGACTTTCAATTACATCTTTAGTTCTACCAGTTTCCCTTTCTTCTAGGTGTTCTCCTATACAAACGATAGGAATTAATTCAGATTTTAAAGCTTTTTTCAATTTTTTATTTATTAAATCATCACTCTCGTTAAAAATATCCCTTCTTTCGCTGTGTCCTAGAATAACATATTTACATCCTAGCTCTTTTAAGAAAACTGGAGAAATTTCGCCTGTAAAAGCACCATTCTCCTCATAATACATATTCTGTGCTCCAACCATAATATTTGTGTTTTTGACAGTTTGAATGGTCGAGGATAAAACTGTAAATGGTGGAACTATCACAATATCTACAGAACTTATTTTTTTTACTAAAGGGATCAATTCTTTAAGCATTTCGATAGCTTCTGAGGGTGTTCCTTTATTCATTTTCCAGTTCCCACCAATAATAGGATTTCTCACTTTAATTTCACTCGTTTATGTTTTTTATTATAACTAAATAATACTCAATTATTATTTCAATTTAAGCTTTGACAGCAGATAACAAACCTAAGTGAATTTTATAAAAAGAGAAATGAAGAATGTTATTCTTCTTTTTTGATTTTTTCTGCTAATTTGGTAGCTTTCAGAAGTTTTTTTACTTCTTCTACATCTGGAGGTATAACTTTTGGTAAACCAAGTTGATCTCTTCTTCTTTCTATAGCAGGTTGCATAGGAATTGCCTTCCCATTTTCCAATATTGCAGACGCTTGGGTTGTGTAGTAATCAGGAGCTTCGCCCTTTTCAACGCTTAGATTTTTTAAAATGGTAAAAATCTCAGTAAGTTCCACTTTCTGAGGACATACCTCATCGCAAGTATCACAAACCGTACATCCCCATATGTTAAATGCATTTTCTTTACCAAAGATTTTTTCTTTTAACCCAAGAAGAGCGTCCAAAATTAACCTTCTAGGATTATAACGACCATTTGTTATTTGTGCCACAGGACAAGCACCACTACAAGTAGCGCATTGATAGCAATAAACTAAGGTACTACCAATGTCCGATTGGATAATTTGATTTCGAAATTCAAAATCTATGGTTGCCATAATTATTAACTTAGTTTTTTTAAACTTATATTACTAATAACTACCTTTAGATTTTAAATTAATTCTTTTTAATTTAACGCAAAGAAAAGGGTCAATTTCTTTAACAAATCAGAAAATAAAAAAAATTCCAAATAATTTTTGACGATTTTTATTGGAAATGAATTTAATTATCTTTATAAAGCGATTTAAGTCATTTTACCAATGATTTCCCTAATTGTGTCTTCATTTGCCGCCCCTAACATTATTCCATCTCTAACTAAGGGTTGACCTTGAATTTCAATAATTCCGTCATACAGATCTCCATTTTTGAAGAAGAGTAGAGTAGGAATGGCAGTTATATTAAATTTATTACCTAATGGTCTATTTTCGTCCAAATCTATCTTTAATAATTTAAACACTCCTTCGTCATTAAGTCTCTCCAAAATTGGACTGAGATATTTACACGGTCCGCACCAATTTGTATACACATCTATTATAACATGTCCTTCCTTCATATTATCAGCAATTTCGATACCAAAATCTTTCAATTCTTCGATTCTCGTCATATTCATCAATTTAACAATTTAGATAATTGAAAAAGTTAGAATTTTTAAATTATCTGTTTAATATTAGTCAAAATAAATATATAATTGCTTTTATTAGTATCAGTTATAAAACATTAAGCTACTTTTGGGAAAAGTCGTGTATATTTTTTCACAGCCAAAAGAATTAGAAAGAATTTCAACCGATTACTATTAAAAGAGGTTGACTTAAAAAAGATATGATTAAGAATCCATTGAATGTTTATCAGCAATTGCGTTTAATTCTGCTATTAACCAGCAAAGTTCTTCGTAAGTTGATGATGATTCGAAAATTTCTTGCGTTTTTTTCTGTATCTCGTTCTTTGAAGCTTTTTTTGGCCCTTTTAATAGATCCAACTGCATCTTAGCTAAGGTTTGACATAATTGTTTGTAAGATTTTTTTTCTTGAGATTGTTTATGTGCTGCTAAAGTTATTTCTGCTTCTAAATCCGGACTTAATCCGGCTTCTATTAACTCTAAAGTTTCTTCAAATTGTATTTCTAACTCAGGTCTTCTCTCTAAATTTTGCTTTCTGATCTCCCCTTTCTTTAAAGCATCCTTAATAACTATAAATGCACCATATTCTTTATTTTGAGTAATTATTTGAATGTTAGCTGCATTTTCCTTTTTATCATTCACCAATTTGGCTTTATTTAACGATAAATCCCTTCTTTTCTTAACTATATTTGATCCAAACCACAGATACAATGTTTTAGAATCGTCAATTAAATAGACCTCATCTTCCAGAAAATGGGCTTTACTTATCTTTTTTAATCCTCCCCTTACACCGACACTGTACAATTTCATATGTAATCTCATTTCAAATTATTTTTATAACTAATAATTAAAAAAAAATTCAGCTTTTAGGATATATAAAAAAATAGATCCTTATAATTTCAAGGATTTTTCTGTTAAAATTTCTACCCTAATCTTAGAGGATTTCTTCGCCATAATATCTTTAAATGAATTTAAATCCTTATCCCAATTGTGCATTGGAACTACTATTTCAGGTTGGATATCTACAGCAGCATCAGAAGCTTCTTCGAAATCCATAGTATAAGTCCCCCCACATGGAAGTAATGCGACAGTTATGTTTCTTTTCTTTAAATCTTTCATTTCAGGAATTCTTTCTGTATCACCCGCATGATAAACACTTTTACCCGCCGATTCTATTATGGTTCCCGTCCAATTATTGCTTTTTGGATGAGTACCTTTCTTTATTGTGTAAGCTGGAAAAAGTTCTATGGAAAAATCTTTATAAGCGAACTCTTCTCCGATTTCTAGAGCTTGTCCATTAAATTTTTTTAAGCTACTTTCAATACTAGCAGGACCCAACAAAACCGTATCTTCTCGCCAAATCTTCTTAATATCCGATCTCGAAAAATGATCTCCATGCGTGTGAGACGAAACTATAATATCAGCTTTTTCTTCTCCATCTTTAATATTATAAGGATCCAAATAAATGATCCTACCACTAAACATTTTTATCTTAAAACTGGCATGACCTAACCAAACAATTTCCATTTGAGCGTCCAAATTTAATACCTCGATTTTTTTTAATTTAAATTATAATATCTATAAATGCTTTTCTAGATTATAATTTTACCTTGAAAAACATACTAATCATCTATGAATTGAATTGAAAATATTAATATTGATGGTTATTTTTCATTAATTATTCAAATTTTAATGCCTAAATTGAACGAATGATGAATTTAACCAGAGAAGATTTGATACAGTCAGATTCTACAATGAATCAAATGCGTAATATGGTTTATCATTTAGAAAGATTTATGAAAATCAATGGAATATCTGGAACAAGAGAAAATTTAAGAAGAATGGGGCGAAATATTGCCCGAACTTATATAAAATATTGGAAACCAATTGATCATGTTAACAAAACAAATTTAAATGATGTAATAACAACAATCTATAAAAAAATCTTAAATAGCTCAGTTTCAGTAGAACTAGATGAAGTAAATAATATTGTTTTGGTTAAAGATAATGATTGCTCTTTATGTAAGTATCATTTTAGCGATATCGATGTTGCGGGATGTGAAATTATTGCAGCAATGGTATCCGAAATAATCTCTCGCATTAATAAAGAAGTATCTCCAATAATATTGCAACCACTTGATATTCTTGAATCTCGAACGTTTGGACACAAATCTTGTATTCAAAGCTTTAAATATAAAGAGGGAGGAGTTTAAAAATGGGAGCAGTTCAATGGTTATTAAAAAAGATCACTAAGGTTTTTGGAAGGAACACGAATTCACTCTTTTATGTTCTTCTTTATCGCGAAATACTAAAGGAAATAAATGAAATTACTAAAAATGAAGAGGATAGTGTTATTTTACTTCGAGAGATCGGAAAAAAAGCAGCAACTGAATCATGCGAGCGTCACACGGCTGTTTTTAAATGGATGCCTGGGAGCCCAAGGAAAGTAATTGAATATTTTGAACTTTTATGGGTTGTTGTTTTTGGTAAGGAATTAGAAGAGGGGGATTTAACGTACGAGGAACTTCCTAAAGAAGGCTCGAAACATAACGACTATATTGTTAAGATAAAAAGTTGTCCACTTTGTGCAGGGTATGGGGTAGATGATGAAGATACTTTCAATTTTCAAAAATTAAGTAATAAAGATACAGAAGGTCTTGCGTGTGGTTTAACGGGAATGTTAGAAAGTGTTGCTAATTTCATACTTAAAATAAAAAGAAGCGATTATAGAATTAATATACAAGAACAGAAGTGTTTAGCGAAAGGTGAAGAAAACCTTCAATTTGCATGTAAAATTTATGATTCTCTGGAATGGAAAGAGCTAAACTCTGTACGAATTCAGGATAAAATTAAATCGGGAGTTAAATTTGAAGAATCTTTAGAAGAGGATGTTGTTCAAGAAACTAAATTAGACATTATTGACAAACTTCAAGAAGTCTTATCTCTTGATAAAATTGAAGAATTATTTGATGAACCCTTAGAGGGTATTAAAAGTAAAGTTGCTGAGATTATTGAAGACAAATTAAATCTTAACCCTGAACATTTTTTCGATTATTTCAAAAATTACGAGGACGATCTACTTAGAATCATTGGTTACCTCGCAGTTCACTTGCTTAACGAATATGGTGGATTGATCGAAAAAATTCTCGAAAACACTACCTTCGCTAAAATAGCAGGGTACCTTTTTAAACAGTTAAGAGAATTTGTGTTATTATTCATCCCTATTGATGTTATAAACGATTATCACCAATTATTAGTAAATTTTCTTGATGGATTAGCTTCTGATGAAATGGTTGAAAATGTAAGACAATTTTCGGGTAAAGACGATATTAAATTCCTCTTTGAAGGAGCCCAAATAGCACTTGAGAATTTGGGAATTGACTTTTCAGAGTTAAAAGATAATGTATGGGAAGAATTAAGAAAGGAAAGAGAAAACGGTTTAATCTCTTCGGATCAGTCAATGATGGATAAAACTGAAGAAAACATCCCAAAAATTATTAAGATTTTCCAAGAAATAATAATGTTGTTAAGCGATATTTTAACGCTTCCAATAAGAGTGCTGATTTCTGAGGGTCATTACGGTCTAAAAACAGCTATTAATTCTGTAGCATCTGAAGAAGAAGGGTTGTTTGGTAGTATAAAAGATAGAATTGATACGATTTTTGATTATGTTCAAGAAATAAGAAAGTAAGCTTTCCTGAAAATTTTGTTTTTATAGAGAGATTTTTTAACTAAAACTAAGCAGAAAATAACTTTTAATTATTTCTTTGTTCTACTAATAATCCGCGTTTCAAAAGAAAAGAAAATAATAAAAAAAACTTTTTTTTTTAGGATCTAATTCCGAGATATAATAAAATGCTACTTGCAATAACTCCAAATCTAACATAGAATAAAGCAACCATAGGAGGAAATACTGAATCAAAAGTAACAATGACTGCAAAGACAATAAAACCAATGGACAAATACAGAAATTTCTTTCTTAAAATTCCTGTGCTTTGTTTAGCTTTCACTAAAAATCCAATACCGTTAAAAATTAAAATAGATAGTATGAAAATAATTAAAAAGTAGGAAGTAAAGTACGAATAATTACTAGATGTATCAATCAAATCGCTACCTAGGGGTGATGGTACTACAAATTTAAAAGAAGATACAGGGTCCCAAAAAAGAAAAAATTCATAAGCAATACTTATCACAAGGAAAATTCCCACTAGAATCCATTTTTTTTTTGACATCAATAATTCTCCACCAATATACATACCCAAAGTTATACCCGGAGCGGCCCACATATAACTTAGTAATGGATATACCCATACTGGTTCAATATTAGTTCCATCTATAAGAAGAATTTTGATAAAATCTACGGTTGGACCCAGCCATAATAATCCAATAAAAATTATAGTTAATGAAGTAACAGTAAGAAGTTTAGCTTTCAATTTATTTGCTTTATATAACGAATAAAAGCCTATTAGTAGATTTACAGAAACTACACCTAAAGCAGAAATTCCGTTAAGAAAGAGGTCCGGACTTATAATATTCACCTTTTTATAATTTAAAATGTTAATTTTTAATACTTTATGTATTATAGAATTATTTTTATTTAAAAGATATAATAATATACCCGTATAGAATATTTATAATTACTCCTATTTTTGTTTAGCCTTAATTCTCTTAGTTATTATTGAATCATAATTGTTATACAATTAATTTTAGAATACAGAAAATAGAAACTATTGCGTTTCTTAATCTAAAAGTGAAGCAATCCTATTAGAAACCCCCATATTTTTTTTTAGTTTAGTTTTATTTAAAATTTATATATTATATTGTGGATTTTGTATTCATAATTACTTCTTGATTTAAGTTTATCTTCTTTTCTTAATTGTATGTTAGTAACTTTGATTTTGTTTAAAATAGCCCTTTATTTTTAAAAAAAGGATAATTTATATAGAAATTTGTCATAGAGTTATATTAAAATTTAATTTTAAAAATTCGATGGTAATTATCAACATCATAAAGGTTTTAATATGAGAAAACATGCAAAGAAAACTGTAGTAAAATTATCCATTTTTGTACCGCTTGCTATTATTGCAATGACTATCTTTTCGTTGCCATTAATGGGGATGCCCCCGTTAGGTAACCTCTTATTTCCTGGAAATGGAGTGTGGAAAGTTCCGGGAGAGCTTCCGGTAGCAGAAAGGTTAAATGTTGTTGGATTAAGAGGGGAAGTTACTGTTATTCGCGATGATTGGGGCATACCTCATATTTTTGCCGAATACGAAGAAGATCTCTTTTTTGCACAAGGTTACTGCCACGCTCAAGATAGGTTATTTCAAATGGATATGTGGCGTCGTCAAGTGCGAGGGGGAATGTCAGAAATTTTAGGAGATAGCATGCTAGCCAATGATAAAATCATGCTTGCGAGGGGTATGGAGGATTCAGCTATTAGAACTGATGAATTATTGAGAGAAATGTATAATAATGGAACTCTTGAGTTTTTTAGTTCATTTGAGAGGTATGTTGATGGAATAAATTACTACATTGAATCCAATAACGATTTTAAACCATTAGAATACCATTTGATGGATTTCAAACCTACCAAATGGACGACTGTCGACACGTTATGTTTAGTACAGGAAATGGCAAGGCAGATGTCTTGGAATAATCATGATTTAGAAAGATACGTTACTTTGCAATCCTTGAATCACACATATTATAACGAACTTTTTGGAGAGCCTTTACCTTATCAAATCCCAATAGTTCCTGATTACGGAGATTACCCCGAGAGTCCTATGAAAGCGGGAATTGATTTAAAACCTAATGCTGTTTTAAAATTAGAAATTTCAAACTTTTTAGAAAAAATTCAAGAAATAGATTCAGAGAAAACCTTAATGGAGAACCAAAACGAGCAAGTAATCGGGTCAAATAATTGGGTTGTTAACGGTACTTTGAGCAATACGGGGGCACCAATCCTCTGTAACGATATGCATCTTGCTTGGTTGATGCCAGGGGTATGGTATGAACAACATTTAAATGCTGAAGATACGGGATTTCATGTTTATGGTTTTATAATACCTGGGATGCCTGGCGTTGCTGTAGGTCACAATGAAAGAGTAGGTTGGGGGTTTACAAACACGGGATATGATGTTATAGATTGGTATTATTATAATAAGGATGGACCAAATAACTACATATACGACGGGGTATCTACAGCTTATACACAAAAAAATTATACCATAAAAGTTAAGGATCAAGAACCTATTAAGTTTGTGGTTAATCATACTGTTCATGGGCCAGTATTCAATGATTATATTAATTACGGTATGACATCATCTCTAGGAGACATTGTTTTGGCGCCAAAATGGACTGCTAATGGTTATTTTTTTAATATCCTTGCTGGTAATGGGTTTGATCGGGCAAAAAATAGAGCAGATTTTGACGAAGGCTCAAAATACTGGACTCTCCTCGCTCAAAATATTATATACGCAGATATCGATGGAAATATTGCTATAAGACCAACTGGTAAGGTACCGATTAGAGACGATTCTAAAATTCCTCCAGGACATTATGGAAACGGATCACTCCCATACAATGGTTCAAACGGTGAAGGA
>Ga0114930_10000273_pt1 | contig 56893 bp, 54 predicted proteins | sample AnhtaG_FD_87300 | JGI IMG/M metagenome (GOLD analysis project Ga0114930, IMG submission 87300) | Deep subsurface microbial communities from Anholt, Denmark to uncover new lineages of life (NeLLi) - Anholt_01485 metaG | ecosystem: Environmental > Aquatic > Marine > Oceanic > Sediment | place...
AAGCGTTTGTTGCTGCGGATGATCGATTTGGTAAACGATTTCTCCAACACCTCCGCTTTGTCGTTGATACGAAACACTGCCGAGAAGGCGAGGCGGTCCTCATCGGCCTTAAGACTACACACGTTGCCACTAAGCTCGTGGGGGAGCATGGGGATGGTCGCATCGACCAGGTAGACGCTGGTGCCGCGCTTGACCGCCTCGTCGTCTATAGCCGTGCCCGGGCGGCAAAAGTAGGTCGCGTCGGCGATGTGGACGCCTATCTCGTAGGTACCATCGGGGAGTGCCGCCACCGACAAGGCGTCATCAAAGTCCTTGGCATCGGCTGGGTCAATAGTAAAGGTAGTCGTGTCGCGGAAGTCAGCACGCTTGCCAACTTCGCTCGCGATGATGTCAGCGTGGTCGCGCTCTATCTGTGCAGCCTCGGCTTTTACCTTTTCAGGGAAGTCGGTAGCAAAGCCGTGTTCGAGTACAATCGCGTTCATCTCGACGCGGTGCTCGCCCGCGCGACCAATGTGCTCGACAACAGTACCCTTGGCTGTGGTGCCATCAAACGAGTCGAGACGAACTAATACTTTTTCGCCATCGGCATATTCGCCACCTTTAATAGTGATTGGTTTATAAAATTTAAAATCAGCAGGCACCGCAGTGTCGCCCTTGATAGTGCAGACAAATTCGGTCTTGGCGCGCTCGATTATTTTAGTGACGCGACCTTGTGGGCGAGGGAAGAGGCCCAGTATCTCGACCTCGACAGTGTCGCCGTTAAGTGCTCCAGCCAATTGCGCATTACTGATTTCTATGTCCTGTTGCTTTTTGGCAGCAGCGTCAGAAAGGGGCATAGCAAGGTACCCGACCCCGCGTCGGGTCAGCTGAATAATGCCCGCTACGGGCTTTTTAGACTTCGAATGAGTAGCTTTCCTCACGTTGGCTATATAGTAGCAAAAATAACGATTTTTAGAAAGGGTCAATGCTGTGCATGTGTTCGGTTAGCCGAGATAGATTTAAAATACAACGAATCTCGGCATCAATAGAAATGACGAGATATAATTTTGTAGACGAGATTGTTTATAGGATTTAATAAAACTTTTTGAATTTTGAATCAAAAAGGCAAAAAGGTCGGCCTTAGGAGAGCAACTAGCACCCCATAGGACCAAAATTTTGTTGCTGCAGTGCTGTAACAATTTTTAAAAAGTGAGGATAACTTTGTGCCATGTTTTGACTCTCGTACCGGTATCCTAAATGCAATGGTCGTCTCGGCGACCTGTGGCTTTAATAAGGGTACATGAGCGAACAGCCTCTCCAAAAAAATACGCAGAAATTTGTATCCTCACGCGAGGCGGCTAAACGCTTTGGAGTTACGCATGACTACATCGCGCGGCTTTGTCGCAAAGGTCAGCTGACCGGCAGTTTTGATAACGGCAAATGGCTGGTAGACACGGCGTCACTCGAGTCGTTCTTTGTCTCTCGGGGACCTAAGTTGCCAGAGGCAGCGGGCGTGGCCGGCTCGTACCTTACTGCCAAACAAGCGGCACGAATGTATCGAGTCACCAACGACTACATCGCTCGACTGTGTAAACAGGGCAAGTTGGTAGCAAGGCGCACTGACCGCACGTGGTTGGTCGAGCAAAGTTCGCTCAATACTTTTTTTGCTGAGCGCGCGGCATATGTTGAGTCGCCCGATGTGTCTGAGACTGTGTATGCGCCACAGCAACCCGTGTGCAGTGTTGTCTCGCCTCAACCAGTTGCATCAAGCATCGTTACGCGCACGCCGCGCTATGTGTATGTAGTTGCTGCAGTTGTTGGCGTGATGGTGCTTGGTGCGAGCGCGTTTGCGGTGTCGCGCGTGGGGAGCAGCAATGGGCAAGTGGCGGGCGTGTGGAGTGGGTTTGCACAAGCAGTGCATGATTTTCTCTTCGGCGCCAATCGCGCGGTGGTGCAAGAGTCGCCAGTGCAGACCGTTGTGACCTATGCGACGACCACCACGCCGACTATCGTCCAACAAAAGACCTACCCGGTCACCGAGCGCATTATTGAACGTTTGACAACTACTACTGTTAGTGGTGTTTCGCAAAGCTACCTCGACCAGCAGCTCAACGCGCTGCGCAGCCAGATCGCAGGTGTCTCGTCGGGCTCGTCTGGTGTCGTACTGCCGTATGCACCCGCGACTCGTATCGATAAACTCTCGAGTGTCGCCATCACCGGCGGCACTATCACGAGCGCGACCATCAGTGGCGGATCAATTTCTGGTGTATCACTTTCAACCGGTGACTTGTCGGGTGTTGTTGGTATTAGCAACGGTGGCATCGGCACCTCAACTGCGCCGACCTATGGCAAAGTGCTCCTGGGCAACAGCTCGGGCACCTATGACTTGGTTGCCACATCGAGCCTAGGTATCGTGAGCGGCGGCGGTGGTGGAAACAGCTTCGACTTCCCATTCACCGCGACCACCAACTTTGGCGCTGCAGCCAACAGCACCTCGACTGCTATCTGGTTCCAGAACGGGTTGCAGGCGAGCTCGACTTCGCAGCTCTCGACGGTCAACCTGTTTGGCAATCTTGGTTTCGCTGCCACCACCTCTACGTCTACACTTGCCACGTTTGCAGGTCAGACATTCCTCACCGCATCGACGACTGGATTTAACACAGGGCTTGGTTTGAGTGCATTGGCGAATATTACAAACGGTAACAGCAACACCGCGCTTGGCTACCAGTCGCTCCTTAATGCCACTACAACAAGTGGCAATGTGGCGGTGGGCTACCAAGCATTGCAAGGAAGTGCTACAAACTTCTCCGGTACTCTCAATACAGCGCTGGGCTATCGAGCTTTGCGAATAAATACGACGGGGAGCAGTAACGTGGCGGTTGGCAATAACACCTTGGACGCGAATACGACCGGCTTTGACAACGTTGCAATTGGAAATGCTGCGCTTTCATCGGACGATACGGGTTTTCAAAACATTGCCATCGGCCTCCAGGCGATGAATGGAAGCAGTGGTGGTTCGAGCAATAATATCGCAATAGGTACGTACGCGGGACTCAATGCTAGTGGCGCTAATAATACCCTGATAGGTTTTCAGTCTGGTTATTCTCTTACGTCTGGCTACTCGAATACTCTCATCGGGGACCACACGGAATTCAACAACAACAGTATTACAACTGGAGGCGGCAATATCGGTATCGGGAGCAATACATTCTTCGGGTCACTTACGAGCAACCGCCAACTAAACATCGGCGGCATACTCTTTGGTAATCTCCCCGCCACCTCGACCAGCTTCCGCCTGCCGACATCGGGCTCGCTCGGTGTTGGGACATCATCACCATTCGCTAAGTTCAGTGTCCAAACCAACAACGGTGATACGGCAACCATCCTCTTCGCCATCGGCTCATCGACTGCATCGGCAACCACTACGTTGTTTAGCGTTAACAACCGCGGGCAACTTTCCTTTGCCTTTAACGACTCGGCAACCAATACGCTCGCGTTCCTTAACGGCAGCTCCTTTATTAAAGTGTCGAGCAGCGATACGAACACCGCTTTTGGTATCGACGCGGGCGGGAGACTCGATGTGAACAACGCATTCCAAAATACTGTCTTTGGCCACGAAGCGCTCTCTATCGCAACAAGTTCGTCCTATAACACCGCGATAGGTCAGCAAGCGCTCCAATATACTACGTCTGGACAGAGCAATACGGCGGTGGGCAATATCGCGCTGCAAATCAACACGACCGGGTCATACAACTCGTCGTTCGGTGATAATACACTCACGGACAATACGACTGGCAGATTTAACACGGCAACTGGCTACTCTGCGCTTGCTGGCAATTCAACGGCATCCTTTAACACAGCGAATGGTGCATACGCGCTCCAGGCTAACTCCACTGGACAATACAACGTCGCGGTCGGCTATGAGGCCCTATTCTCTAACAGCACTGGCTCTAACAATGTCGCCATCGGGCACGACGCTGGGTACAACATCAACGTTGGCTACAGCAATGTACTCATCGGTGACGTTACCGATACAGGTGTATCGCTCGGCAATATCTCGACTGGTGGCGGCAACATAGGCATCGGGCCGAGTGTGTACTTCCCAAGCGCTACCGCCAACCGCCAGCTCAATATTGGTGGTCTCCTCTTTGGCGCGCTCCCGGCCACCTCGACGCAGTGGAGACTCCCGACCAGCGGCAGCCTTGGCGTCGGTACGTCGTCGCCATTTGCTAAGTTCTCAATCCAAAACAACAACGGCGACACCGCGACGACCCTGTTTGCCATCGGCTCCTCGACCGCGTCGGCAACCTCGACCTTGTTCTCGGTATCAAACACCGGTTCAACCACGCTCTTCCAGATTCCGTCATCGCTGCTCAAGACCAACGCCAACGGAACCATTGTTGCTGCAGTTGCTGGTACCGACTATGCAAACTTTGCCTTCCCATTCACCGCGACTACCAACTTTGGCGCCACTGCTAACTCCACCTCAACCGCTATCTGGTTCCAGAATGGCTTGCAGGCTAGCTCGACTGCGCATCTTTACGATGCGGCTATCTACGGTGCGATTAAATTCTCGACTACTACCAACGCCACTTCAACCCTCATCACGCTCAACGGTGAGAAGTTCCTTAGGGGAGATTCAGATCCAGACAATGTCGGTAATCTCGGGGTCGGTTATCAGGCTCTGAATTCAACAATCCCTAATGCGGCAGCCGGCGGGACGGGTAGTTTCAATACTGCTGCAGGTAGTGTTGCGCTCTTCTCGAATACGAGTGGTTACAGTAACACTGCTGTTGGTTATGCATCTCTCTATTTCAATACAGCTGGCAACGAAAATGTTGCTATTGGCGCTAGTGCCATGAACGGTAGCGGTAGTTACAGCGCATCACGAAACGTTGCACTCGGCTACAGTGCGCTAAATAGTATTGCTTCGGGCGACAGTAACGTGGCAATTGGGTGGCGTGCGGGTGAGAGCATCTCAAGTGGCTATTCAAATATAATCGTAGGATCAAGGGCGGGGGCCAGTGCAACGGTGTTGACGACAGGTGCGGGCAACATCGGCCTTGGTAACGAACTCTTCTTCCCGTCTGCAACAAGCAACAACCAACTCAACATCGGTAACCTGCTGTTTGGCACACTGCCCGCGACCTCAACGCAGTGGAGGCTCCCGACCGCGGGCTCTATTGGTGTCGGCACATCGTCGCCGTTCGCCAAATTCTCAATCGCTGCCAACAACGGTGACACGGCAACCACACTGTTTGCCATCGGCAGCTCAACCGCGTCGGCAACCACGACACTCTTTAGTGTGCTCAACACTGGCAATGTTGGCATCGGCACATCATCTCCAACACAACCGCTGTCGGTGGCGGCGGTCGGTGGCGAGTCGGCTTACTTTGCGGGGTATGTGGGTATAGGCACCAATAATCCAGCAAGCAAGTTACACCTACAGGGCAATACGCCAGACAGCAGTGGCGCGATATTCGAGAACACGGCTGGTGGTGGAGCCATGTGGCAAATTGCCGCGGCACCTACAAGTATCGCTTCGGGCGGCCTGCTGTTTGGAGACTGGTTTAGCGGCAACACATACATGGTCCTCTCTGGCGCTGGCAATCTTGGTATCGGCACCACGTCGCCGTGGGCTCGCACGTCGGTGGATACTACCTCCCTTGCGGCAAATGTGCCCAGCTTCGCCGTGGGCTCCTCGACCCGCACCGACCTGGTGGTAACACAGGCGGGCAAAGTCGGTATCGGTACCTCGACACCAACCACGCTCTTTGGTGGAACGTTCGCGAGCGCTGGGCCAATATTTGTCGGTGGGGCATCAACAACCGCGACCTCGACCATAGAAGGCAACTTGTTGGTGCAAGGCACGCTTAAGGTGGGCCCTAACTCGACCTACATTTCAGAAGATGGCATATTGTCGACCAGCAACGCCGCATCGTTCGACTTCACGAGCTCTATCGGTACCGCACTTTCTATCTCGCAGTCAGGGTTTGGTACCACCACACTTTCGGGTCTCAATATCAACGGCTCGGCCACCTCTACCTCTAACGTGGGCTTCAACATCACCACTGGCTGCTATGCCGTTGGCGGCACATGCCTCCCAAACAGTGCGGCTCTTGCCTCGGCTGTTGCTGCCGCGTATCCGTTCCCAAACAATGCAACTTCTACCACACTAACTTTTAGCAACGGGTTCGTGTCTTCGGCATCTTCAACTATCGTCGACAGTGTCGCATCTTTGCAGGTGAGCGCATCTGGTGGGTCGATACTCGGATGGAATGGATATCAGCTCAACTTAACCTCCAACTCATACCTCACGCTTGCCGGTGCTAACCCATATATCGAAAGCTCGGACGAAAATAGTGTTTTGCAGTTGCGTTCAAGTGGCGCCAGTGGCGGGGTCGCGTTGTATACCGCAAGCACAGAGCGTTTGCGCGTTGCGGGCTCGGGCAACGTCGGCATCGGCACCACGTCACCGTACCGTCAGTTGTCGGTTGGTAACGGTGCTGTGTTTGGTGGCGATGTGCTGGCAGCGAGCTTTACTGCTACCTCGTCAGCCTCGCTTGCCTCGACTACACTTAGCGGCAACACGCTCCTGACCAACGCCACAACCACTAACTTTTTTACGACACTCGCATCGACCACCAATCTTTTCGCTAATGGCGCTACTACCACTTCCTTTACTATCTCGGGTATTGCTTCGGACAGCATACTTAAAACGACAACGGGCGGCGCTATCATCGCCGCTGTTGCTGGTACTGACTATGTCACTGGCACGGGTCTTGCAAGCGCGTATCCGTTTGCACTCACTGGCAACGCAACTTCAACGCTCACGCAGTTCAACGGCGGGCTCACGGCATATGCATCATCGACCGTTGGTGCTGGTGGTCAAACCACAGGCCTTACCATCAACGGTGGTGCAACGACCACCGGTAATGCGTACTTTGCGGGGAATGTGGGCATCGGCACAGCCAGCCCCAGCTCGATGCTCACGGTAGCAGGCACGACGACCGCGGGGCAGATCTTTGCTTACTATCCATTCGGCCAATTTCAAAGCAGTGCTGATGGACTTACCCAGGGAGATATCGTGCTCGGTCACCCCAATGTTGCCCCCGCAGGAGGCTCGCGCCACGACACCAGTGTTCTCTTTTGGACAAAGAACGGCGCCACGCGCTTAAGTGCCGACACCAACGGCTTCAACAGCGGCAACAGCTTCTATTTCCACGACTATTTATCCGCAACCACTTCTCCGGGCGCAATTCTTGCTGGTTCAAACGGTGGCACCAGTTACTTCTCGGGTAACGTCGGGATTGGCACTACCACGCCAGGTACATTGTTGTCGGTGGGTAATACGACAGGCATCAACTTTACTACTGCCACCTCGACCTTCTCAACTACAGGCGGCGTCAACCTTACTGCAGGATGCTTTGCGGTTAACGGTACCTGCTTGTCGACTTCTGGCTCGGGTGGCGGGCAATTGCTTGCCACCTTTGCTACCTCCACCCCTGGTTCTAATGTCTCGGTTAACTTTGGTGGCGCGTCGAACTCTGCACCAAGCTTCTCGGGCGGTACGCTCACGCTCCCTAGCAACACGAGCTACGTAGTTATCCAGCTGTGGGGCGCGGGCGGCGGCGGCTCGGGGTCCGGAACAGGCAGCCTGGGCGATGGCGGTTTGGGAAGCACTACCTGTTTTGGTACGAGCAACGCAGCAACCAACTGTAGTCAGACGGTAACTATGAAGGCTTCGGGCGGCAGCGGAGGTCTTGGAGGCAGCATCAACGGCGGCAGTGGTGGCTCGACCGTTACGGGTGGTGACGTAAATATGCTTGGTACGGGCGGTACCAGCGGTGTGGCTGGTAGTGCTGGGTTTAGCGCGGGCGGTGCGGGCGGCAATGGCGGTTCGGCTCCTGGTGGGGGCGGAGGTGGAGGCCTTGGCCGATGGGGTTCGGCGGGTATTGGAGGTAATGTCTTTGGCGGCGGCGGCGCGGCGGGTGGCTGTACCGGTGTTGCAAGTTGCTACACCGGCTCTGGTGGCGGCTCGGGTGCATACTCTGCAAAATTAATATCGTCACCGTCTGGTACGTATTACTACACAGTTGGAGCTGGAGGCACTGCTGGGTCGGCTGGCACGAGCGGCTTGGCGGGTGGCGCTGGTGGCGCTGGTGGCATCATTATTAACGTATATACCACCGGCGTCTCCAACGGCTCTGTTGGCAGCGGCACGCAGGGGCAGATTGCTTACTACAACGGTACGGGCACCAATCTCTCTGCGACTTCGAGTTTGTTTATATCCACTGCAGGAAATATCGGCGTAGGAAGCACAAGCCCTGCGGCGCCATTGTATGTATATACAAATACGAATGTTGGTTTGCAGGTCGTAAGCCGCAACACGCTCGGTGCTAACAGCGGTGGTACCACAGGCCTGTATACCGACCTGGTGCCAACGGCTGTCGATCAACGATTGGGACGCTTCGTGTTTGGTGTTACTGACTCGGTAACAAACTACGACACAGCGCTTATCGGGGCTTTCTCCGAAGAGGCTTGGACTATTGGCTCAGCTCGCGGTACATACCTTGGCCTTTATACAACTGCGTCTGGCGGCACATCCAGGACCGAGAAGTTGCGCATCACTGGCTCTGGCAATATTGGCGTAGGCACCACCTCGCCATTTGCCAAACTCTCGGTCCATGCCAACAACGGCGAGACAAACATGACGCTGTTTGCCATCGGCTCCTCGACCGCGAGCGCCACAACGACACACTTTGTAGTAACCAACGCGGGTCTGGTAGGCATAGGGACGACAAGCCCGGGCAATACGCTGCATGTGGCTCAAGACAGTAATGGATTTACCGGCATACGCACCTCTAACTTTAGTTCGGGGACTTCGGGGCTGACAGGTATTAACTTTTATACCGACAGCGGCAACTCGGGCGGCATATTCCAGGGCTCCTCGGCATACACGGGCTACGCGGGAGCAAACTCAGTTAATGTTAACAACGTACTCAATGCGCCGTTGGGGTTCGGTACTAACAACACCATCCGCATGACCATTACTGGCGCAGGCCTGGTCGGCATTGCCAGCAGCTCGCCGTGGGCGCAGCTCTCTGTTAACCCCAACGGCATCACGGGCCCGTCGTTTGTGATAGGCTCCTCGACTAAGACCCACTTTATGGTCAGCAACGGTGGTTTCGTCGGTATCGGCACCACAAGTCCGCGGGTGCCGCTCCAGATTGAGAACGATGATGCTGTGATTCGATATTTTGACATTGGTGCCGCGATGTCCTCGACCAGGCCCGGGTGGCAAGTTGGTCCTATTGCAGGGGACTTTGCCATAGCCAGCTTTAGCGACTGGTCGACAGCGCCTTCTGCTGTCAGCCCGCGTCTTACTATAGCGGGCGCTACTGGCAACGTGGGACTGGGGACTACTTCGCCGTTTGCCATGCTCTCTATTACCAACTCGAGCGCCACTACGCCGGGCTTTGCTATACGCAGCGCGGATGCCTCGTACCCGACCGACTTTATCGTTGACGACAACAACGCGCTCTTCTCTGGCGCTGCCGCTACGACCACACACCCAGCCTGGTCGCACATACGCCTTGGTCTCAAGGGGGCGTTCATCAATGAAAACAATGCAGTAGGCGGCATCCCTGGTACCATGATTGCCGACAACATGTTTATATCGAACTCTACGGGTTCCTATACCTACATTTCGACTGCCGCAGCAACACGCATCGTCCAAAATACCGGTACTTTCTCTTTCCAAAATGCTGCCTCGGGTTCGGCGGGCGCCACCATCTCGTGGACTGCGCGCCTTGCTATCGCGGCTAACGGCGACGCGACCTTCACTGGCTCGGGCGGCTCCTGCACCATTACAGGCGCGGGTGGCTGTACCTCTGACGCACGGCTCAAGGAAAATATAACTGAAATTGGTGGCTTAGATGCACTCGAGCGCCTCTCCTACATTAAGAGTGTCACATTCGATTGGATAGATCCGGCACTGGACCAGCGAGAGAGGCTCGGCGTCCTGGCCCAAGACGTGCTCCAAGCTTTCCCCCAATTGGTGAGCACCTCGAGCATAAACTTCATGGGTACCGAAGGGGAGTACTATCTTGTTAATTCTGCCGACCTTACGTCTCCACTTATATCAGCAGTCAATGAGCTTAACCGTCGCACACAATGGCTTGCCACCACCACGCCCGCCGCGATTGTCGAGGGGCCGTTTGCCGCTGCCATCAACACGCTCAAGATGGCAGTTGGCGCGGCGCTCAGCTCTATCCAGGATATAGCCCAGCTAGGTGTGCGCACACTGGGCAAGGCGGTGTATGCAACCGTGGGCATGTTCGACAAAGTGTTGGCCCAAACTATTATCGCGACCGACATCACCGCCGAGACAGTACATGCGCAGACACTGTGTGTCGGCAACACGTGTGTGACCGAGGCAGAGCTCAAGCAGCTCTTGAGTGGTCAGGCGGCGGCTGGGGGCGGCTCGGGCACGCCAGTGTCGGGCACAGATGCGTCGTCGACGCCGACCATAGCACCCACTCTATATATAAATGGCAACAACCCGGCGACTATCAGCGTGGGGAGTAGTTACAGCGACCTCGGCGCGACGGCAACCGATAGCGAAGGGCACGAGTTGACGGTACACACCTTTGTTAACGGTGCGCCGCTCGAGCCTGCAACAATAGACACCACTGCCGCTGGTACCAGCACTATCGACTATGTCGCTACCGACACGTGGGGCAACACGGCAACCTCTACCCGCACCGTCATAGTCTTGGGCAACACACCAGCGCCGGCAGAGGAGCCCCAAGCACCCGTAGTCCCAACAGACACCGCTACCTCGACCCAGCCATAGCACTACATATATATAGTACGGGTGGGGCGTTGACCCCTTAGGGCTTATCTGATAGAGTGCTGGCACACCCCGCACGGGGTCATTTTATCGAAATATGCTAACTATCCGTCTAACTCGCGTCGGCAAGAAAAAGGACAGCTCTTTCCGCGTGGTTGTTATCGAGAGCAAGCGCAAGATTCAGGCTGGCAACTACCTCGAGATGGTGGGCTCGTATGACCCGCGCATCGACAAGGTTGAGCTGAAGGCCGACCGCATCAAGCACTGGATATCGATGGGCGCGACCGTGTCGGACACCGTGCACAACCTTTTGGTAAGCAACAAAATAATCGACGCTAAGAAGATTAACGTCCTTCCTAAAAAGACCGTCGCCCCTGCTACGCCAGAGGCTTCGCAGGGCAAGGAAGTTGGGTCGGTAGAAACTCCCGCGGTAGAGAATACTACTGAAGCCCCAGCAGAGGACGCGTCCTCCGAAGCTTCAGCGAAGGAGGATAACTCGGTTGTAGAGGAACAGGCGGCACAGTAAACTTACTAGGTCGCTTTTACACAAATAAATACACTGTCATGGCAGAAAAGGATCAGGAGTTTTTGGAGTTTGTCGTTAAGGGTTTGGTTGAGCATCCAGAGGACGTCAAGATTAACCGCGTCGTCGACGAGATGGGCGTGCTACTTACTCTCGACCTCAACGCCGAGGACATGGGCAAGGTGATTGGCCGCTCGGGCAACACCGCCAAGGCTATCCGCACGCTACTTCGCGTAGTCGGGATGAAGCACAACGCCCGCGTTAACCTAAAAATTAACGAGCCCGAGGGTGGCATGCGCGTCAGCGCCAACACCGGGTGGGACGGCAGCCATGAGGCTCCGGCAACCCCAGCCATGAAGTCGATAGACGAAGCCATGGACTCCCTCGGCGATCTCTAATTCGAAACTTTTTACTTCAAAAGCCGCCCCGCAAAGGCGGCTTTTGTTTTTGTCACATTTTGATATAGTCCTTTGTGGAGAATGGTCTCCTTCGATGAGGTTCGCCAATGTGCCCCACATGTGTCACCGATATTTGTGCCGTGCTCGATGCAATGATTCTCTCGTACTGGCACGATCATCCGCCGGCTCGCGAAGAAGATGGCCACCGTCGGCCGAAGTATATGCAGATGGACGTGCGCAACGCGCCCAAGGCGGCAGCCGAGTTCGATACCCTGGCCGAGCTGATCAAGCGCGCGCCGGGCATCGGCTTTGAGCCGTGGGAGTTCAAGACCGAGCTGGCCAATCGCACCAAGATGGGCGACGTCATCGAGGCCTGGGCGAACCAAAACAAGATCCCCAACGGTCTGGCCCGCAAGATGATCCTGTCGGCCGCCGAGGACATCCTGCTCGAGCGCGGCGCCAAGCCGCAGCATTCGCTCAAGCAAGCGGCTTAACGTCTCGCGGTAGAGTATTCGAGCACGTTCTGCACTTGTTGCAACGTCCGGCTGCGGCCGAAACTCATGCGCTGCATGCATGCTGACAGATCGGAGAAGGAGGAGAGGTTCGCCCTCCCACTACCGCCTCTTTAGTCGCCCAACGGGCGACTTTTTAATTTGTGTTAGGCTAGCGGATATGCAGCGGCTTGATGATGCAATTTTTATAACCTACTTCTCGGGATATTCGGCGCATCAGATTGAGTACAAAGAAGTTTTATATCCCACCGTCGAGCACGCATATCATTGCCAACGCTACAGTGACCCACGCGTTATTGAAGAGATTCGCGCTGCACGCAGTCCGCGCAAGGCGTGGGAAGTATCACAGAAGTATAAAGCAGGGCAATTGTCCGACTTTAACGACCGCAAGTCCTTGGTGATGGAAGAACTCAATCGAGTAAAGCTACAGCAACACGAAGACGTGCAGCGAGAGCTATTGGCAACAGGGGATATGCCCATAGTTAAGCACTGGGTCGCTGGTTCGCCGCCCGATGGATTTTGGGACGATGGCCAAGACGGCACTGGCCGTAATGAGGTAGGGAAGATTTGGATGCGATTGCGCGAGGAGCTTAAGTCAGGTACAACAAGCGCATGAACTTCCACGTAGTTACTTTATTCCCCGAGGTGGTAGAGGCGTACACAAGCGCGTCTATTCTTGGTCGTGCACAAAAGCAGAAGCTGCTTAAGGTTAAGGCCTACCAGCTGCGCGACACGGCGGGCAACAAGTGGGGCAAGGTAGACGAGCGCCCTTATGGCGGCGGCCCCGGCATGGTGCTGCGCGCCGAGCCGGTGGTGAAGGCTGTGCAAAAGATAGTAAAGAGTAAAAAGGCAAAGGTGCTGATAACTGCCGCGGGCGGCAAGCCGCTCACCAATGCCTATGCCAAGGCGCTCACTAAATATAAAGATGTGGTGATTGTTTGCGGGCGCTACGAGGGGATAGACGCTCGCGCCAAGAAGGCCCTTAAGGCCGAGGAGGTGTCGGTTGGTCCATATATTTTGACGGGCGGCGAGATACCGGCCATGGCTATTATCGATGCGACAGCAAGGCAGATAAAAGGGGTACTGGGCAAGTTCGAGAGTCTCGAGGAGTCTCGCGTTGCCAGCCACGATGTCTACACCCGCCCAGAGATTTTGAAAATAAAAGGCCCGCATGCGCAGGCATGGAAGTCATACAAAGTCCCGCCAGTCCTTCTCTCTGGCCACCACGCCAACAAAGACGCCTGGAAGAATAAGCGTTTGAGCAATCCGAACAAATAAAAAACTGGAGCTTTTACTCCAGTTCGTTCGGTTTTAGCCGGGCTATGGCGTCGAGAAAGGCCTTGCGTTGTGACCGGTTTCTGCCAGCTGGCATAACGATCATGATGAAGCGCTTTTCTTTCTCGTCCCCTAGAGGCTTGTCCTCCTCCAGCTCAATTCTTTTCGCGTGGAGGGTCTTCTTAGCAATTTCTTGCAAACAATTGGTTTTGGGGAGTAGTGTTGGTCTATTGTCCGTACGCCCCAGGCGCCAACGAGAGACATTTCTTCTGACACTGTGCCAACGGCAAAGCATCCAGTCGCCACTCTCTATCTGATGCCAAGCACCCATTTGAGGTCTCCCAGGAATGAGCGATTCAAAGGAACTGTGCCACAAATAGACCTTTTTGTTAAGAGGTGGTACTGTGGGTTCGAACTAGTATAAAAGGAGAGGGCAATGCCCGAAATTCGTATGGTGCTTGCTTGCGACCTTTGGGACGTGCCAGTCTTTATTGTCGGCGGGAAGAGGCCCCCACCGCCGGATGCGACAGCCGACTTTTTAGCTAAGACGGTCTGCACATTGTGCGAGCCTTTCGATATCGTTCCATGGGTTGAGCTTCCATTTGCAGAAGGGGAAACGGCGCTTGTGCAGGTACCCATGCAGGATCTAGAGCCCGGTTGAGCCGCCACTTTTGGCGGCTCTTTTTATAAAAAATGTTTCCTAGCAAAAGCGTGGCCGGAGCCGTGTTTGAGATAACGCTCAAATACAAGTGCTCGTGTCTTATTCGGGAAAGCGCAAAACCATTTTAGGGAATACGGCAGATTCGCGCTTGAATATCCTGACCTTCCCGAATTGTGCTCGGCGACCCTCTTCTTCAGGTTTCCTGTAGAGCCGACATATAGACTCCCGTTTTTCTGGCTTTCCAGAATATATACGTAGTGCATAAATGTGGATAAGTTCCTGCTCCGCTGAAGCTACGCAGGACCACAGCTTCGCGAGGGCAGGCTTACTCTAAAGGATATTTTACGCTTTTGCGAGGGGTACTTGCACTGCGAAGCCTTGGCGAAGCAGTGGTTGACAGCCCTTTTGGGGCGAGTATACTGCTAGATGAAACCAACAGGGCACTGATTGCGTATCGAGTGGGGGTTTCGATACAACATAAACGGTGTTTAAAACCACCTAAAAGCTTCAAGAGAAGCAGGGGGAGCGCTATACGTGCTCGCCATTTTGTGCGTATAGGTGGTGTGTATATCTTCCTTGACTTCAACTCTCGGAGTCAGAACAGGGTACACGAAGCAAAAATTAATAGTGTTCGCCGGGGTCAACCTTATTAATCTTCATCTTATATATATGATGCGCAAGCAAAAGTACTTCTCTCGTTACAAAGAGCCCCGTGTTAAGACCCCAAATTTGGTAGAGGCTCAGGTGGAGTCCTATACGTGGCTTTTGGAGAAGGGAGTTCGCGAGACGTTCAAAGAGTTCACCCCCATCCGCGACTACTCGGGCAAAAAGTTTGACCTCGAGTTTTCTAAGATCGAACTCGGCGAGCCCAAGTACGACGAGCACTATGCCAAGGCGCAAAAGTTGACGCTCGACATCCCCGTGCGCGCGACCGTCAAGCTCAAGAACCGCACCATGGGTGGCGAGCAAGAGCAGGAGATTTTCCTTGCTGACATCCCGCTCATGACCGACCACGGCACGTTCATCATCAACGGTGTCGAGCGTGTCATCGTTCCGCAGCTCGCCCGCAGCTACGGCGTCTTCTTTACCTCGAGCGAGACCAAGGGCAAGCGTCATTTTGGCGCCAAGCTTATCCCGGCACGGGGTGCGTGGATCGAGATGGAGGCCGAGGCAACCGGCGACATTGCCGTGCGCATCGACCGCAAGCGCAAGTTCCCAGCGACGTCGCTCTTGCGTGTCATGGGCGCTACTTATGACAGTGATCTTAAGTCGCTCTTTGCCAACAACCCTCATGCCAAGCGCTGGATAGAGGCCGCTATCGAGAAGGATCCGGCCAAGAATACCGACGAGGCCTATGTCGAGATCCACAAGCGCCTGCGCGACGGCGACCTTGCTACCGCCAAGAACGCCAAAGAGTATATCGACTCTATATTTAGCGACGAGCGCTACGACCTGTCGCGCGTGGGCCGCTACCGCTTTAACCAGCGCTTTGGCCGCTCGCTTGACGAGTCAGAGTTGGTCCGCAAGACCTTGAGCCTCGACGACCTTGTCATCGTCATCAACCACCTCCTTTCTTTGGAGAACGACCCCAACGCGATGGAGGACAACATCGACCACTTGGGCTCGCGCCGCGTCCGCTATGTTGGCGAGATGCTCCAGCAGCGCCTGCGCGTTGGTTTGACCCACATGAAGCGCAACATCCAGGACCGCATGTCGACTATCGACACCGACGCCACGATGCCGCAGCAGTTTGTTAACCCGCGCCCGCTACAGGCTCGTATTAAAGAGTTCTTTACCACCAACCAGCTGTCGCAGTTCATGCAGCAGGAGAACGCGCTGACCGAGCTCGAGCACCTGCGCACACTCTCGGCACTTGGCCCGGGTGGTCTCACCCGCGAGCGCGCCGGCTTTGAGGTCCGCGACGTGCACCCGTCGCACTACGGCCGCCTCTGCCCGATCCACACGCCTGAAGGCCCAAACATCGGTCTTATCTTGCGCCTCTCGACCTTTGCGCGCCTCAACGAGTTCGGCATGATTGAGACGCCGTACGCCAAAGTCGTTAACGGCAAAGTTACCGACGAGATTGTTTACCTTAACGCCGCTGAAGAAGAGCAGGTGGCTATTGCCCATGGTGCGACGCGTGTTGCCGATGGTGGCAAGATAGAGGAGGAGATGGTCGAGGTTCGCGTCAATGGCTCACCGACCCGCGTTGATCGCACCGAAGTGTCCTACATCGACGTCGCTCCAGAACAGCCGTTCTCTATCGCAACTACGATGATCCCGTTCCTCGAACACGACGACGCCAACCGCGCGTTGATGGGTTCGAACATGCAGAAGCAGGCTACACCAGTTATCGTCCCCGAGGCTCCGCTCGTTGCGACCGGTGTCGAAGAGCGCGCCGCTAAAGATACGGGCCGCCTTATTGTCGCTAAAGAGGCCGGTGTCATTTCACACATCGACGGCAGGGTAATTAAGGTCAAGAACGAAAAGGGCAAGGATGTCAGCTACCCGCTCATCAACTTTGTCCGCACCAACGGCTTTACCGCACTTCACCAGCGCCCAGCAGCCGGCATTGCCGTGGGCCAGAAGGTTAAAAAGGGTGACCTCTTGGCAGACACCTCGACCTCGGACAACGGCCAGCTCGCACTGGGTCAAAACGCGCTCGTCGCCTTTATGACCTGGTCGGGTGCTAACTACGAAGACGCAATTATTATCTCGGAGCGCTTGGTTAAAGACAGCAAGTTTAGCTCGATTCACATCGAGGAGTTTGTCTGCAACGTCCGCGACACCAAGCTCGGGCCAGAGGAGACGACCCACGACATCCCGAACGTGTCCGAGCAGAAGCTCCGCAATCTCGACGAGGACGGCGTTGTCCGCCCTGGTTCAGAGGTGCGCCCTGGCGACATTTTGGTAGGCAAGATTACTCCCAAGGGCGAGACACAGCTCACACCTGAAGAGCGCCTGCTCCGCAGCATCTTCGGCGACAAAGCCCGCGATGTTAAGGACAGCTCGCTCCGTATGGAGAACGGCAAACGCGGTCGTGTCATTGGCGTCAAGGTATTTAGCCGCGAGCAGGGTCACCAGCTCGAGTCAGGCATCATCAAGCGCATCCATATCGAGGTCGCACAGCTTCGCGCAGTGTCGGTGGGCGACAAGCTCGCCGGCCGCCACGGCAACAAGGGCGTTATTTCACGCATCTTGCCTGAAGAGGACATGCCGTACTTGGCTGATGGCCGCCCGGTTGACGTGCTGCTGACTCCGCTCGGCGTCCCGAGCCGTATGAACCTCGGTCAAATCCTCGAGCTCCACTTGGGCCTGGCCGCTAACACGCTCAACTATCAGGCTATCTGCCCGCCGTTTGCAGGTGCTACCGAAGGTGAGATCCGCAACGAACTTAAAGAGGCCGGCCTCCCAGAATCTGGCAAAGTGAAACTCTTCGACGGCCGCACCGGCGAGGCGTTCGAACAGGACATCGCGGTCGGCTACATGTACATCCTCAAACTCCACCACATGGTCGAGGACAAAATCCACATGCGCAGCATTGGTCCGTACTCGCTTATCACCCAGCAGCCGCTTGGCGGCAAGGCACAGGGTGGCGGTCAGCGCTTCGGCGAAATGGAAGTCTGGGCACTCCTCGGCTACGGCGCGGCATATACGCTGCGCGAGATGCTCACTATTAAGTCCGACGACATCATGGGTCGCTCGGCCGCATTCGACAGCATTGTCCGCGGCGAGCGCATCAGCCACCACTACGCGCCGGCATCATTTAACGTGCTCCTCCACACGCTGCGCGGTTTGGCGCTCGACGTCGAGCTCATGCGCGGTGGCGCGCCAGTTGGCAGCAACCGCAAAACGCAGGGTGCCGAGGCATCCGAGTTTGACGCACTCCGCATCCGCCCGGCTAGCCCCGAGCGCATCATGGAGTGGTCGCACGGCGAGGTAACCAAGCCAGAGACTATTAACTACCGCACCCAGCGCCCGGAGAAGAACTCGCTGTTTGACGAGAAGATCTTCGGTCCAGAGAAGGATTACGAGTGCTACTGCGGCAAGTACCGTGGTATCCGCTACAAGGGTATTGTCTGTGAAAAGTGCGGTGTCGAAATCACCCGCGCCATTGTGCGCCGCGAGCGCATGGGCCATGTCGACTTGGCAGTGCCAGTGGCACACGTCTGGTTCCTCCGTGCCATCCCCAGCAGGCTTGCTATGGTGCTTGGTATTAGCGGTGGCGAGCTCGAGAAGGTTGTCTACTTTGCCGGCTACATCGTCAACGCCGTAAATCAGAAGGAGAAAGAGCGCATCATGGGCGAGCTCGAGGCCGAGTACAAGGCCAAGCTCAAGAATCTCCAGGACGAGAAGAGCAAAGAGAAAATGAAAGAGCTCTTCTTGGAGGCCAAGAAAGACATCGACAGCATCCGCGTTGGCGCAGTGCTCGACGAGCCACGCTACCACCGCTACGCCATTAAGTACGGCGCGATGTTCGAGGCGGGCATTGGTGCCGAGGCTATCTACAATTTGTGCAAAACTATCAACGTTAAAGAGCTCGTAAAGGAGGTCGAGGTCGCATTGGCTGATGCCGGTGCTGCCGAGCGCGAGAAGCTCACCAAGCGTCTCTCGGCACTGCGTGGCATGATGCGCTCGGGTGTTCGCCCAGAGTGGATGTTCCTCTCGCGTATCCCGGTTATCCCGCCAGGCCTCCGCCCTATGGTCGCACTCGATGGCGGTCGTCATGCAACCAGCGACGTCAACGACCTCTACCGCCGCGTCATCAACCGCAACAACCGTCTTAAGAAGCTCTTGGAGATTCACGCGCCAGATGTCATCCTCCGCAACGAGAAGCGCATCTTGCAAGAGGCAGTCGACGCACTCATCGACAACTCAATCCGCCACGGTGGGGCTGCTTACTCGGCAACCACACAGGCTCGCACGCGCCCGCTTAAGTCGCTTAGCGACAACCTCAAGGGCAAGCACGGCCTCTTCCGCCAGAATCTTCTGGGCAAGCGCGTTGACTACTCGGGTCGCTCGGTTATCGTCGTCGGTCCTGACCTCAAACTTAGCCAGTGCGGCTTGCCTAAACACATGGCGCTCGAACTATTCCGCCCATTTGTTATCGGCAAACTCTTGGAGAAAGAACTCGCCTACAACATCCGCGGCGCCGGTCGTCTTATCGACGAGGGCGTACCAGAGGTGTGGGCAATCCTCGAAGATGTCATTAAAGACAAGTACGTGTTGCTTAACCGCGCACCGACCTTGCACCGCTTGGGTATCCAGGCCTTCCAGCCGATACTCATCGAGGGTAACGCTATCCAGCTCCACCCGATGGTCTGCCCGGCATTTAACGCAGACTTCGACGGTGACCAGATGGCCGTCCACGTGCCGCTGTCGGCCGAAGCTCAGGCCGAGGCACGCGAGATTATGGCCGCACCTAAGAACGTGCTCAAGCCGGGTAACGGCGAGCCGGTCGTCGCATCGAAGCTCCTCGACATCTTGCTCGGCGCCTACTGGATGACCAAAGAGGTTCCAGGGATGAAGGGTGAGGGTCTCGCGTTCTCGTCGCCTAACGCCGCAATTCTTGCATACGACTACCGCGCGGTGGGCTTCCAGGCCAAGATTAAGGTCATGCCGTCAGAGAAAGAGAAGTACGCCCAGTTTGGCGGACAACTCTTCGAGACCACGGTGGGCCGACTCCTCTTCAACACCGTCTTCCCAAGCGACTACCCATACATCAACTACGCTATCGACAAGAAATCGCTCGCCAAGCTCGTCGATGACCTTATCGCACGCTATGGTCTTGAAAAGATCCCGGATATTCTCGACAAGGTAAAGACCTTCGGCTTCCGCTACGTGACGCAGTCGGGTATCACCTGGTCCTTGGACGACATCCGCATCCCAGAGGAGAAAAACACCATCATCGCCGCTGCACAAAAGAAGTCAGACGAAGTCGTCTTGCACTGGACGCAGGGCTTGTTGTCTGAAGAGGAGCGCTACCGCATGAACGTCGAGATTTGGCACCAGGCTAAGTCTGATGTCGAGAAGTTGATGGAGGGCACACTCCCAGCAAACGGCCCGGTCCGCGACATGATTAAGTCGGGCGCTCGCGGTTCGTTGGCGCAAGTTACCATGATGGCCGGTATGAAGGGTCTCATCGCGTCACCAACTGGCGAGGCTATTGAGTTCCCGATTACGAAGTCGATGAAGGAGGGTCTGTCGCCGATAGAGTACTTCATTACCACCCACGGCTCGCGCAAGGGTCTGTCGGACACCGCGCTTAACACCGCCAAGGCAGGCTACCTTACGCGCCGCTTGTTCGATGTTGCACAGGACGTTGTTGTCTCGCAAGAGGACTGCGGTACTAAAGAGGGCTTGAGCATCTCGCGCGAGAGCGCCTCGGGTATTGGTACCTTCTTGGCGCAAAACATCGAGGGCCGCTACTTGGCTGCCGACGTGGAGCTAAATGGCAGCACCGAGTACAAGAAGGGTCACTTTATCAGCCATCCTGATGCCAAGCGCATCGAAGAGCTCGGCGTGCCGTCGGTCTATGTACGTTCGCCAGTCTCTTGTAAGTCGCTACGCGGTATCTGCGTTAAGTGCTACGGCGCAGACTTGGGCACCATGAAGCCAGTTAACTTGGGCGAGGCGGTTGGTACCGTCGCCGCGCAAGCTATCGGCGAGCCGGGCACGCAGCTCACGATGCGTACCTTCCACGCCGGTGGCGCCGCTGCAGTTGGTGGCGACATCACGCAGGGTCTCCCGCGTGTCGAGGAAATCTTCGAGCGCCGCACACCGCGCAACCCAGCGCTTGTCGCAACCGTGAGTGGTGAGATTATCGACATGAAGGACGACGGCAAAGAGAAGATAATCACCGTGGTGCCTGATATCGAGCACAAGAAGGGCAAGAAAGATACTATTGAGTACACGGTCAACTTCCGCCGCGTCCCGCTTGTAAAGGTGGGGCAGAAGATTGTTAAGGGCCAGTTGCTTACCGACGGTTCGGCAGACCTGGCAGAGCTGTATGAGAATGCAGGCAAAGAGGCAACTCAGGCGTACATCATTTCGGAAATCGTTAAGATCTACGAGCTCCAGGGTGCCAACATCTCGGCTAAGCACCTCGAGGTTATCATCCGCCAGATGTTTAGCCGCGTTAAGGTCACCGAGATAGGCGACACCGAGCTCTCTGCCGGCGATGTGCTGAGCGGGTCTGACCTCCTTATCGAGAACGACCGCACTGCCACCACGGGTGGCGCGGGTGCCAAGGGCACAGGACTCGTCATGGGTATTCTCGACGTGTCGCTGTCGCGCCAGAGCTTCCTATCGGCAGCCTCGTTCCAGAATACGACGCGCATGCTTATCAAGGCGTCTATACACGGTGCGATGGACCGCCTCGAGGGTCTTAAAGAGAACGTCATCATCGGTCGGCTTATCCCGGCAGGTACGGGCTTTAAGGATTCGCCGAAGGCAGCTATTGTCGCCAAGTACGCGCCAGTCGCTCCACAAACCACCGAAGGCGACCGCGAAGCAGTCCGCTAAAGTTATTAAAAGAAAAAACGCCGCTCCGTCAGGGGCGGCGTTTTGCGTATGGACGCGTGTGATTCGGCTAGTGGGGGAAGCCGCTCTGCCGCATCATCTCGAGTTCGCGGGCAGTTTGCTCCTCGATGGCTCGGATGGTATTGCGCGCGTCGCGACACAAGTCCCAGAGGAACCATAGTCCACCGCCAACGAAGGCGGCTACTCCAGCCAAGAACCAGAGCTCGCTGCTCAAGATCTTTTCGTCGTAGAGCACCATGACGCTGTAGCCTGCCCCAAGCAGGAGGCCTTTGGTTACAGCCTTCCAGTCCGTCATTGCTTACCTCCAGGTGGTTAGAAGCCGAAAAGCTTCGCAGCAGCGGAGAGGCCGGCGTACAGTGCCGCGCCGCCGATGATGATCACTGCCATGCCGGGGAGACCGATGAGGATACCTACCCGCGCACGGTTCGTCGCATGTTCTTCACCAATTTTCATCCAGTTCATGGAGACGCTCCAAATGTGCAGTTCGAACAACACAATACATAATTATACGAAACATGTCAAGCGTGTATACTATCTACTACATATGGCGGGGGATGAAGTACAACAGATTAAAGACAGGATAAATATCGTTGATATTGTCGGGCAGTATGTACAGCTGCGTCGCGCGGGGCGTACCTATATGGCACGATGCCCTTTTCATAAAGAAAGGACGCCCAGCTTCCACGTGTCGCCCGAGCGTGGCACGTTTAAATGCTTCGGCTGTGGCGAGGGCGGCGACGTATTTACCTTTGTACAAAAGATGGACGGGGTCGACTTTGCAGCGGTGCTCAAGCAATTGGCCGAAAAGGCGGGGGTCACATTGACCCAGCGCGCGCCGAGCAAGTCTCCCGAGGAGAAGGATAAAGAAGAGCGCTTGCGCGAGGTGTGCGAGGCATCGGTGGCGTACTTTGAGTCACAACTAATTAAACGCACTGACGTTGTGCAGTACCTAACCACGCGCGGTGTCAGCGAGGAGACTATACAAACCTGGCGGCTGGGCTACGCACCGGCTACGTGGGACTCGCTCGCCAAACATTTGCAGTTGTTAGGATTCAAGAATAGCGAAATTGCCGACGCTGGCTTTGGTGTGGTGTCCGACAAACGCACGGCAACCGCGGAGCGGGAGAATACAGAAAGGGTGTTTGACCGCTTTCGCGGGCGTATCATGTTTCCAATCTTCGACGTGGCTGGCCAGCCCATCGCCGTGTCGGGTCGGTTCTTTGAGCTAGTGCCGGGCCAGCGGCAAGAGGGCGAGCCGGCCAAGTATGTTAACTCTCCCGAGACTTTAATATTTAAAAAGTCGCGCGTGCTGTACGGCTTTGACAAAGCGCGTGCCGCTATCCGCAAGGCCGACTGCATCTTGTTGGTCGAGGGGCAGTTTGACCTCATCCTCGCGCACCAGTCGGGGTTGCCGTTTACTGTCGCGCTTAGCGGGACAGCGCTCACCCCCGAGCACCTGTCGCTCTTGGGTAGGCTAAGCAAGCGGCTTGTGTTGGCTCTTGATGGCGACGAGGCGGGGATTAAGGCCGGGCTCAAGTCAGCACATATGGCTTTGGGTAGCGGGTTTGATGTTAAGATCCCCACGTTTGTCCAAGGCAAAGACCCGGCCGATTTGGCACGGGAGAATCCCGAGTTACTTCGCGCTGCTATCCGCACCTCCAAACCCGCGACCGAGTTCTTTCTTGATGCGCTGCGCCCGGGCGCGCGCGATGAGTTAGCATACGCCAAGGCAGTGCGCACCCAGGTGCTGCCGTTGGTTCAGGCGATGCCGTCGGCGCTCGAGCAGGAGCACTTTGATAAGCTCATCGCGGGGCGACTTAGCGTGTCGCCCGAGGCAGTGCGCGCCGACCGCGCCAAGCTCCCAACTGTTGCGATGCTGGGTGAGGATTCTTCACCCGAGCTTCATACAAAAAGTGCAGAATCAGGTATATCCGCGCTCCATAAAAAGGTTGGTATGGTTTTGTTTGGGTGGGCCGAGGGTCGAGCCAAGCTTGCCGAGTTGTTAGGAGACGAACGTTTACAGACGATAGAGACTGAGGTCGCGCCTTTGGCCGAGACGCTGCGGTTTGAGTTTGACAGGGAGGTGGGCGAGCATACCGACGAGGCGACTATCGCGGGCGACATGCTCGAGCAGATAGGGGCTACCCTTGCAAGGGAGCGTTACAAAATGAAGGCTTTGTGATATAGTACTGACAACTAAGCATGGCTAAAAAGAAGGCCAAAAAAGCGGCACCGCGGCGCTCTTCTGTTGTTAAGAAGAGCGCCGCTAAGGCTAAGAAATTTAAGGCAAGCGCCGCCAAGCGCCGGGCAAAGCTCGCACCTAAGAAAAAGGTAGTCAAAAAGGCCGCCAAGGCTAAAGCCCCAGTAATCTCGCCAAAGGCCCAAAAGAAGGTAGACGACCAAAACAAAAAGGCCGAGGTCCTGATGGAGCGCGGCCGCACGCGCGGCTTTATCACCTATGACGAAATTCTAAAGAGCTTCCCCAACATCGAGACGGACGTTAACTTTCTCGAAGAGCTGTACGAAAAGTTTAGTACCGCACACATCGACGTGTTGGAGGGTGGCGGTATGCTCGAGCTTAATGAGCCCGAGCCAGAAAAGGGCTACTCGCGCAGTGACTCGTCGTATGACTCTATCCAGATGTACTTGCGCGAGATAGGCAAGTACCCGCTCCTTAACGCGCAAGAAGAGCGCGACCTAGCCAAGCGCATTGTCGACGGCGACAACGAGGCGCGCAACTTGCTTGCCCGCGCCAACCTGCGCCTGGTCGTTAGTATTGCTAAAAAGTATGTGGGCCGCAGCCCCGACCTCACCTTGCTCGACCTTATCCAGGAGGGCAACCTGGGCCTGTTTAAAGCGGTCGACAAGTTTGACTACACCAAGGGGTACAAATTCTCGACCTATGCTACCTGGTGGATCCGCCAGGCTATCACCCGCGCACTTGCCGACCAGTCGCGCACTATTCGCATCCCCGTACACATGGTCGAGACTATCGCCAAGTACAAGCAGGTCAGCCGCCGCCTCTCCCAAGATTTGGGCCGCGACCCGTTGGCCGAGGAGATAGCTTTGGAGATGGGTGTTGATGTCGAGAAGATCTACCAAATCGAGAAAATCGACCAGGACACCGTGTCGCTCGAGTCACCAGTCGGCTCGGATGACGACGACGGCAAGTCGGTACTCGGTGACTTTATTAAAGACGACAAGATTTTGAGCCCCGACCAAGAGGTCGCGCGCCGCATACTTGCTGACCAGCTCCGCGAGATTCTTGACGAGCTTAGCCCCAAAGAGCGCGAGATACTTAAGCTGCGCCACGGGCTCGAGGACGGCATTTATCACACGCTCGAGGAGGTAGGGAAGAAGTTTGGTGTCACGCGCGAGCGCATCCGCCAAATAGAGGCCAAGGCCCTGGAGCGCATCCGCACCCACGACAAAGCCAAACGCCTTAGGAGCTACTAAGACAAATTAAAAACCCGCCCGGTAAACTACCAGGGCGGGTTTTGGTTTTGGTCGGGCGGCGGCGGTTGTCCGCGCAACATAGCCCGAACGAACAGACCGAACGCCAATACAGGCGGTACAGCGAAAAGAACCATTGGGTCGAACATCACACTTCCCTGTGCTGACTCGATGTTTTACCTTATAGCCCATATACTGTTGCTATGCAAGCCAAGGGCCGCAAAAAAGCTCCCAAGTACCCCATACAACACTGGAGCCACTCGAGCCTCATGGCGTTCTTGCGCAACCCCTTGGCGTGGCACAAGCGCTATGTCGAGCAGGTCTATGACATGCCAAGCGGCCCCGCGGGCGTCATTGGGCGCGCAGCGCACAAGGCCTTGGAGTACTACTATGGCGGGCTAGGCAGGGAGCAGGCGACAGCGCTGGGGCTCGAGTACTTGCGCGACGTGCCCGACTTTGAGATTAACTTTGGCAAGGCTAAAACTCGCGCCGAGAAGAAGAAAAAGCGCGAGAGCATGGAGCGCGAGTATCTGCAGGCGGTCGGGTTTTATTTAGAGCGGCCGCCGCGCTACAAGGTGGTGGCCGTTGAGGCCAAGGCCACCGTTGAGGTGTCGGGCTTGCCGCTCCCGATTAAGGCGGTGTCAGACTTGGTGGTGGTGAGCAAGGTCGACCCGAATGGCTTGGATGTGGTCGACCACAAGTTTGTGGCAGCCTTTACTCCGCACAAAGGCGACAAAACCCTGTTTGTTATGCAAGCTATATTTAACTACTACACGGTCAAAAAGACCTTTAACAAGCCGGTGCGCCGCTTTGTTATTAACGAGGTCAAGATTAGCCGCAACGCCGACGGCAGCCCGCAGATGCGTCGCCATGTTATCGACTTCCGCACATTCCGCCGCGAGTTTATAGTCTTTAACCGCTTGGTACGCGATGCGAGCTTTGCGCTCGAACATATGAAGGTCTACCTGCCCAACCCGTCAGATATGTTCGAGGGCGAAAACAGCTTCGACATCTACCGCATCAACCTGCCCTACGAAGAGTACGACAACCACTTTAGGCCTGATGAGTAGAAGCTTCATGAAACAAACTTTGCGGAATGCGGAAATTTTCTGCTGAAAATTTCCTAACCTCGACCTCGTCAGGTCTACAGACATTCCGCAAAGCTCGTTTTATTACGCATTAAAAAATCCCCCGAAGGGGATTTTTTAGCTATTTTAATTTTCTTTATTGACCAGTGGTCTGGGTTGCGGATGCTGGGAGTTGGGCGAGGACTGCGTCTATCGCGGCGCGCATGCTTTCGTATGGCTGGTTGCCCGCGAGCGCGACTGCCTCGGTACCGACGGCAATCAGAGTATATGGTGTGCCTTGGCCGCCAGCCTTAATAGCATCGTTGTAGTTGTCGGTAATCTTTTTGGCAAATTTACCTGAAGAGAGACAGGTGTTGAATGTGTCTACATTGAGCCCGACTTGGCCGGCGATAACAGGCAACTGCGCGAGATCGAGCCCGTTGCTGCTTGGCGTTACCTTAAACACAGCGTCAACAAACTTAAAATAGGCCGCGTCGCCGCCTTGCTCTGCCGCGCACTCGGCCGCCTCGGCCTCCTTGGGGGCCTTAGAGTGTATGGATGCAAGCGGGAAGGGGCGTTGCACCCACGCTACTTTGCCGGAGACTCCGTAGTAGTCCATGATTTGGTACATAGTCGTGTCGAAGGTTTTGCAATACGGGCATTCGAGGTCCATGTACTCGATAACCATAACTGGAGCGTCGGGATTGCCAATGATGTGGTCGGTGGCCGGGTCATACGGCTTAATAGTAATAGCGTCGCTATTTTGGCTATTAGGAGTACCCGTGCTACTCTTGCCCGCCCAAAATACTGCGCCCGCGATTAATGCGCCCGCGACAACGATAGTTATCGGCAAAACAAGGTTAGATTTCATACCCAAGTATTTTACCCATAATTTGAGGCCCGCAATAGGGGCTTGACAAAATATACAACTAGGTGTATAATTAAGAAGATTCAAACAGGGAGAATACCATGCTCTTGCAGCACGGAATGTACTTTGCACTGGTCGTTGCGCTCGCGTTCATGTCCTGGGTGACCGGGATTTCGGCGCAGGCAACCCATGGGTTCGTGGAGCTTGGGTTCTACGCCTTCTTCATTTCGGCGCTTGCCGTTATGATCGTGGTGTGGTTCTGCGAGACGATCGGTATCTGGGGCTCTGACCTCGTTACTATCCGCGAACGCAATTAAGTTCACCAAACAAATAAGGGGCCGATGGTTGCGCAAGCACCATCGGCCCTCACTCTTTTCTGAATTCGCGTATACATTATCTTATACGATCGCAAAACTTAATGTATTTGTCTGCTTGATCATGACCAAGAATAGTCCTCGGTCAAAGTGTTGGTTATTTTTCACGGTCGTAATTTATAAACAACACTTTGTATCAAGGTTTAACCTTGATATTTAAAAGGGGAGGGTGTGGGTGAGGGCTGCGGCCTCGCTCGGGAGCTCCTCCCATTTGCTCGTGTCGAGTTTGATGTCGCGGACGCCGTCGTAGTCGCGGTACTTGAGCTTGCCGTGCTTTTTGGCGTACTTATATATCTCGGCGGTTATTTTGACGTCATCGAGGCAGTAGTCGCGGACCTTTTCATGTAGCCCCTGCGCCCACCACTGCACCGCCTCGAGCCCGTTGCCCGACTTCTTCTTGCCCAAGGTTGCCTCGGCTATATTGTCGAGCTTAAGTCGGCGGCCTAAGACATTTTTAATTTCTTTAAGCAGGTCGATGCTCTTAATCTTGGTTAAGTCGCCGGCGTAGTACTTGTTAAGGATCGGGATGTCGAAGTGGTCGGTGTTGTAGCCGACTATGGCGTCGGCATGCTCGAGCAGGGTAAAGAGCGCCGGCAGCTCGTGGATGTAGTAACTACTAAGTTTGCCGCTGTCGCTGTCGTGTGCGCAGGCCACCGTGACCTCAAGGTTGCCAAAGTCGCCGTTGCCGCGAAACTCGCCCTGTGTCTCGATGTCGATCGTTATTAAACGCATAGGGTATGTGAAATAAGTTTTGCAGACACTCCGCAGGCGACGGCCGAGGATCAGCCGGTCGCCATCAGGCGAGCCGGGAATGGCTGCAAAATTTATTTCACAGCACCTGTATTTTACAGGTTCAAGAAGAAACTGGCTAATTCTGCACGAGTTTTTTGCTCGGTAGCGCCGGTTGCGAGATTTTTAACCCCAAAGGTGCCGCTTGCTACCTCGTCTGCCCCGACCACAATAAGCCAAGGGATGCTTTTCTTGGCAGCGACTTTAATCTGGTCGCCGAGTTTGCGCTCACCAAAGTCGACGGCGACCGCGACACCCTGTGCGCGGAGCTCTGCGCCCAGTTGCATAACGTTGGTCACAACATCGGTCGATGCTGCCGCGATATACACCTTGGTGGGCGGTGTATAGGCAGGCAACAAGCCCCGAACCTCCAAGAAGTCGCGGATAGTGACATCGCCCATGCCAAAGCCAATCCCTGGCAGCGGCTCGTCGTCAAAGAGTTGAGTCAGGTTGTCATAGCGACCACCACCAAACAGCGCGCGGTTGTTGTCTGGATGCGTGTCAAAGACCTCAAACACGACACCCGTGTAATAGGCAAACCCGCGTACAACCGATGGGTCGTACTTGGCGTTAGGCACACCCAAACTCTCGAGCACGGCAAGGACCTCGGCAACATCAGTTGGTGCCTCGCTACTAAGTACTCGCCCATGTGGCACGCCTAGGTCATCAAGTGCTTTGACAAAGTCTGCCTCGGACATCTTGCGGCGGCGGTCCAACAACTCGAGCATTTTGTTTTTTGTGGCATCATCCAACCCAAGCTCGGCAGCTATGCTGTCCATGTATGAGCGGCTACCCAGGCGGATCTCAAAGTCCTCGGGCTTGCCGCCAAAGGCGCGAACTATTTCGTACGCGAGCATAATCACTTCGGCATCAGCGGCAGGCGAGCGCGTGCCAAAAATGTCGGCATTAAGCTGCCAAAACTCGCGCAGTCGGCCACGTTGCGGGCGCTCGTAGCGAAAGCAGTTGGGCACCGAGTACCAACGCAAGGGGTACCCAAGCTCGCGGCGCTTACCAGCGACCATACGCGCTACAGTGGGAGTCATCTCGGGGCGCAGTGTCACCTCGCGCTCGCCCCGGTCAGTAAAGGTGTATGACTGGTCGTTTATTATCTCTTCATTATCGGCGCCTTTGGACTTGTAGAGGTCGCTTGGCTCGAGAATAGAGGCGTTGTACTCGACATAGCCAAAGCGCTCCGTAGCATCGCGCCACGTCTTGATGATGTAGTTGAGCAGCGCTTGATCCTCGGGATAAAAATCTCGCACGCCTTTATATGGCTCTGTGGACAGCTTCTGCTTTTTTTGGGGCTCTCGGTTGGACATACAATAGTAGTTGCTGCTATTCTAACATTATGGAAGCGTTGCCTGCTATGGATACGATACGACGAAACTCTGCAGGCCAAGTCTTAAATTTGTACAAACAGTTGGGCGAGACACCACGCGAGAGGCTCGAGCGTCTGCGCGGTGCACAGCCGCACTACGCCCACGAGGTATTGAGCTATGCAGGTCGGCTGGACCCGATGGCCGAGGGGGTGTTGTTGTGCTTGGTTGGGTCGGCCAACAAGCGTCGCGAGGCGTACTTGGAGCTCAACAAAGAGTACGTGCTCGACGTGCTGTTTGGATTCGATACCGACACCTATGACATCTTGGGTCGCGTGATGGAGACGGGCGACTCGACAACGCTCACGCGCGAGCAAGTCAAAAAAGGTCTCAACGAATTCCGCGGACATATCGCGCAAGAGTATCCGCCGTACTCAAGCAAAACAGTTGAAGGCAAGTCGTTGTTTGAGTGGGCGCGTGCAGGGGCGCTGTCATCGATTATGTTGCCAAGTCGCACGGTTAATATCTTTGATCTTGAGGTCACCAACATGTACAAAGTGAGCGAGAAGGAGCTGTTTACCTATATCACCGACAGCGTCGAGAAGGTCCAGGGCGACTTTAGGCAAGAGGAGGTGCTCGAGGGGTGGAAGAAGTACCTTAAGGCAAACGGCACGCGCGAGTTTAAGGCCGCCACGGTGCGTATAGAGTGCTCTAGCGGCACCTATATGCGCTCGATAGCCCACGGGCTGGGCCAGGAGCTTGGCGTCCCCGCCATGGCGCTCCACATCCTCCGCACTCGTGTGGGCGACTACAGCGTTGAAAAAAGCTTGAAATAGGGTAGAGTATCCCCCGAAAGGAGTTCTTGACGATGAGGCGAAGGACCCGCGACAGGCTGCGGACTATAATGGCGTTTGTGCCCATGGTGGCACTACTGGTCGCAGTAGCGTGTTGGATGTTCGGCTCGCACGATGACGACGTGCACGACGTGGAGCGCCAAGGCATCAACCAGTCCTTGGACGACTACTACAGAAAGAAATGAAAGCCCCGCGGGTTACCGCGGGGCTTTAGTTTACCAATCCAGCTCGCCGGTTTTGTACTCGGTGACGCGCGTCTCGAAGAAGTTCTTCTCCTTGGGCATGTCGATAATCTCTGACATCCAGGGGAACGGGTTGTCTTTGTGGTACTGGCGGTTGAGCCCAATACGCTCCAACCTTCGGTCGGCGATATGCTCGACGTACTCTTTGACCGTCGTTGGTACGAGGCCCACAATGCCGCGCGGCATAGCGTCGTCTACATACTTTTTCTCTAACTCAACGCCGCGCATGATGTTTTTAGTGAGCAAGTCTTTAAACTCGGGCGTCCAAATGTCCGGGTTCTCGGCGACGATGGTGTTGATGAGGTCCGCACCAAACGCGAGGTGCACCGACTCATCGCGGAGTATGAACTGGAACTGCTCGCCAACGCCCACCATGCGGTGCTTGCGCATGAGACTTAGCATCATGACAAAGCCCGCGTAAAAGAAGATGCCCTCCATGATGACGTAGTAGCCCACGAGGTCGTGGACGAACTTTTGGATGTTCTCGTTGCCTTGGGTGTTGAAGTTGGGGTCGAACACCGACTTGGTCATCTCGACGACGAACTCATCCTTCTCTTTGATAGAGGGGATAGTCTCGTACATTTTGTAGATTTCGTCGGGGTTGAGTCCCAGCGAGTCGCAGCAGTAAATAAACGTGTCGGTGTGCACTGCCTCTTCGTAGGCTTGACGCAAGATATATTGGCGGCTCTCGGGGTTGGTGATGTGGCGGTAGATAGCCAAGACCAAGTTGTTGGCGGTCAACGACTCGGCAGTGGAGAAGAACCCGAGGTTCCACAAAATCATGCGGCGCTCGTCCTCGCTCAAGCCACCTGGTTTCTTCCACAATTCAACATCTTGCTGCATCGAGACCTCTTCGGGCACCCAGTTGTTGGCGACACCTTTTTTATAATGCGTGCGCGCCCACTTGTACTTCATCGGAAGTATCTTGTTCGGATCAGTGCTCGAGGCCCCGTTAATAATGCCCATAGTATTTAGAGGTTAGAGCGTTCCAATCTAGTAATCCTGTGCCCGTGAGACTTTATAGTTGTAGAATCACGACCAACAATTTTGCCAAGAGTTCCAACATCTTCGCGGATAATCATTACGTCTCGTTCAACGTGGCGCAACCGCGTGTCGATTTTTTCACTCGTATCTTGCAAACCTTTTATATCACGGCGCAAAGAAGACAGTTCTGACGAAACGACTTTTGTTACGCGCTCGTTTTTTTCAAATTGGGTTTTTACGTAATTAAAAAACTCTCCGACAAGCTCATAGACATCATTTTGGGATTTTTCTTTCTTGGCCATAGGTCTTTATTGTACGCAGATAGGGCAAGAGCCGGAAGTGGATTTCGACCTAAACCACACTTGTGTACCTTGACACTAGTGGTAAGGATATTGTATTATGGTGTCGAAGTTCTTACCGCAAGGAGTGACCATGGGCGTCTTCTTTAAGTTCACTGGGGGAGTTGTGCAGATTGCGGCAGTTCTCCAGATTTTGGGGCACGCTGTCTACTACGAGTTCAACCATTCCCTCAATGTCGATCAAATGGTCGTCAATATAGGCCTTCTGATGGTTGGGGCGGCCCTGTCCAGGGCTGGCAAATGGTTTAAAGAGCCTGCCGTTCAAAAGAACAACCTCGAACCGTTCCCACCTGGTGCTACGGCCTGCAACTAGTTACAGGCCCACCTAACGAACAAGCCCCGCTATTTGCGAGGGCTTTTTAATTTCTTATTTTGACTATCTAGGCGGAGCAGGATTCACACGCCTCGCCTACAAATTCAACCTTTGGGCGGTTGGCGACTGCCACCGGGGCGCCGCCAAACACGGGGACTCCGGCGCTTTCATATACAGCAGGGGCTTGGGCAATGGTTGGGGCGGCCATGGCGCGCTCCATGAGGTTAAGCTCTGCCTGGCCCTGGGCCACGGCCTTCTCCTCGATACGTGCGATAACCTCGCCGACGCTCTCCATGCTCAAGCTCTCGAGCGTTGCCTGGTTGGGGGCTATGACAGCGACCATCTCTTCGACGACCACCGTCGATGCAACTTGGCTTGCCACTTGGGTCTCGCCGCTCGATGTTGCGCCAAACTTAGACATGCTGACGGTCGACTTCTCGATGCGGCTAGCGCCGAGCGAGCGCAGGTAGTAGGTGGTCTTGAGCCCCAAGTTCCATGCGTACTGGTAGATTTCGCTCAAGATGCGCCCCGATGTGCCGCCGTAGAAGATGTTAAGAGACTGTGACTGGTCTATCCAGCGACCGCGGTAGGCAGCGGCCTTAATAAGCCACTGCGGCTCCATCTCAAACACCTCTTTGTACTTCTCGCGCAAAGCTTCGGGTATTTCGAGTATTTGCTGGACCGAACCGTCGTAGAACTTGATTCTCTCGAGCATGTCCTCGTTCCACAGACCCAACTTTTTGAGGTCTTCGACCAAGAACTCGTTGACGATCATAAAGTCGCCCGCCATGTTCGACTTAACGTAAATATTTTTGTAGATAGGCTCGATAGTCGGGTAGCAGCCGGCGATGTTAGCAGTCGATGCGGTCGGCGCGTTGGCCATGGTGTTAGAGTTGCGCATGCCCCACTGGCGCACCGCCTCGCGCACCAAGCGCCAGTCCAAGGTCTCGTGGCGTGGCACGTCTATGCGCGACCCGCGCTCCTGCTCGAGTAGTGCAATGGTGTCTTGAGGGAAGATGCCGCGATCCCACTTAGAGCCCTTGTAGGTCTCATAGGTGCCGCGCTCTTTGGCCAAGAGTGCCGAGGAGAGGATAGCGTGGTATGCGATAGCCTCCATCGACTCGTCGCTAAAGCGCACAGCCTCGTCGGTGTCAAAGTTAATGTTGAGCTTGTAGAGCGCATCCATGAGCCCGCGGAGCCCCAAGCCCACCGGGCGGTGGCGCATGTTGCTGCGCTTGGTCTTTTCGGTTGGGTAGAAGTTGACGTCGATAGTGTTGTCGAGCATGCGCATAGCAACAGGCACAACGCGCGCTACCAAGTCGCGGTCAAACTTGCCGTTACTGACAAAGCTCGCCATGTTAATGCTGCCCAAGTTGCAGACGGCAGTCTCGGTGGCGCTTGTGTTGAGCGTAATCTCGGTACACAGGTTGCTAGAGTGCACGACGCCGACATGGTCCTGGGGGCTGCGGATGTTAGACGGATCCTTCCATGTTATCCAGGGATGGCCTGTTTCAAACAGCATGGTTAGGTGCTTCTTCCACAAGTCGGCGGCGCGGATAGTGCGGCCGTGGATCTTGCCTTGCGCTGCCATCGCCTCGTACTCGGCGTAGCGTTGCTCAAAGCGGCTGCCAAACAGGTCGTGGAGGTCGGGGGTGTCGGCAGGACTAAACAGGGTCCATTCGCCATCGTCGCGAAGGCGCTTCATAAACAGGTCGGGGATCCAGGTCGCGGTGTTAAGGTCGTGGGCGCGGCGGCGCTCGTCGCCGGTGTTTTTGCGCAGCTCCATAAAGTCCTCGATGTCGGCATGCCAGTACTCGAGGTACACGGCAGTGGCGCCGCGGCGGCGACCCGAGCGGTTAATGGAGATAGTGACGTCGTTCTCTATCTTAAGGAAGGGGATGACACCCTGGCTCTCGACACCGGTCGACTTAACCAGCGAGCCAGTCGAGCGTACGGAGCTCCAGTCGACGCCCAAACCGCCGGCGAACTTCAGCAGCTGTGCGCCGTCTTTGTACTCGTCGAATATCGCATGCAAGTCGTCCGGCACGGTAGAGAGGAAGCATGAGCTAAGTTGTGCCTTTTTAAGCCCCGAGTGGTAGAGCGTCGGCGAGCTCGGCATGTAGTACATCGCCGACATAATCTCGTAGAACTCAACCGCGTGGCGCTGGCGTTCTTCGGGGGTTTTCTCTGCCAATGCCAAGCCCATGGCGACACGCATCCAGAATATTTGCGGGGTCTCGAGCAACTTGCGGTTGCCGTGCTCGCGGCTAAAGTAGTTTTTGTCCAAGGTCTGGAGGCCAAGATACTTAAAGTCGCGATCGCGCTCGGGGGTCAGTGCGTCGGCAAGCGCATTAAGATCAAACTCGGCCATGCGCGGGTCGTACTGACCCAGGCGTACGCCTTCGTTGATAGAGTCGATAAAGCCTTTTTTATAGACATCCTCGAGCTTGCTGTAGTCGAGCGGGCCAAAGACGTCGCGGTACATAGCGGTGAGCAAGAGGCGCGCCGCAACGTATGAGTACGCCGGGTCGCGTTCGATAAGGGCGCGCACAACCATGATAAGCACGTCATGGATGTCCTTGGTTTTAATACCTTCGTACATCTCTTGGCGGACACGGGCGATAACAAGCGACGTGTCGACTATAGACTCGTAGCCTTGGCAGGCCCAGTTGAGTGTGCGGGTGAGTTTGGCGTCGCTAAAAGGCTCTTTGGTGCCGTCGCGCTTCTCGATAAGGAGCTGGTTTTCCTCTATTTTCTCGACGATAGCCTCGCGAGCCTCCTGGCGCTGCTTGGCATGCTCGTAGCGGTAAATGATGTATGACTTCGCGACAGTAAAGTAGCCACGCTGCATAAGCGCGTTCTCTACAAGATCTTGGATGTCCTCGACGGTTGGGATAAACGCAGTACCACCAAACTTTAAGTCGATAGCATCGACGACCGCGCGCGTGATAGCGAGCGAATCTTCTTCTCGTGCATCGCCCAGTGTAGCTGCAAACGCCTTTTGAACCGCAATGGTGATATTTTTGGGTTGAAAATCGACAATACTACCGTTGCGCTTTTTAACTTTGGGCGTGAGTGCCATGACAATGTGCGTTACTTAGGGATAATTAAAAATTAAAGACAGGAGTTTATTATCACCCCCGTGTGTCAAAATCGACCTGTGCATAAGCCAAAAGAGAATGATTTTCATCAAAAAGCAACCATACTAATGAAAAACATTGTCAAATTTGCCTTTTTTGCCACAAAAATGCGCTATTTTTAGCCATTTTCTCCCACCACAAAATATGCCCCTGTTGGGGCGTTTTTTGAGCTATTGCCAAGAACCGATTTCTGTTCCCTTGTTATTTGAACTCGACAGGTATCTCCAGAGCCTTGTCGTTCTCTGGCAAGCCAGATGGATTGTCTTTTTTAAGTATCAGCGTGCCGCGATTCTTGGCGGGGTCGCCAGCGGCTGGCGTGGCAAAGGTCAGCGTTGCTTTAAACGGCACGAACTCGGTCGTCATCCAGTCGCTCTGCGCCTCGGCGTGGCCCTCGGCGATAATCTTGCCATCCCAGTCGGTGAGGACTATGGGGAACGATGCCTCAAAGTACCACGGGCCGCGCGCTTGTCCCGTAATAGTGAGCGGCGAGCTTATTGTGGCGTCGATAGTCGGCGTGTTGACGACGATGGTGTCAGCAATTTGTGCAGTTGTCGTGTGGTTCTCGACCGTAGGGGCTTTGGCAGGGATGACAAACAATGCCACGCCCGCGACCATAATAAGGAGGGTAACGATAGCTAGTACAACACCTTGCCACTTCATACCCGCGATTGTAGCACAGTGCGGATGAGTGCGGCAGTCTCCTCGGGGCTAAACACGGCGTGGGTACGGATACCCGTCTCGAGCACCACCGCGTCGTTGCCGCCCTCCTCGAGCGCGTCGCCGACGTAGAGCATGTCGACTATGGGGACATGGCTGAACTCGGCAAGACGCCTAATGCCGTAGGCTTTGTTGATACCCTTGCGGGTGATGTCTATGGTGGTGAGTCCGCCCATGGCGTTGGCATACTCGGGCAGGCACTTGTTTAACTCCTCGTGCAGTCGTTTGCGTATGTCGTTGTGCGCTGCATGCCAGTTTTCTTTTTCTTCAAGCGGAGCTTGTTGGCCAAGGGGGGAAAACGCAATTTCAGCGCCGCGATCCTCTATCCGCTCGCCCCAGATACGCACGGGAGCCGTTGCAAGCCCTACAGTCGCCAGGGCTGCGGTGAGTTTTTCAACGATGTGCAGCTTTTCTTGCGGGCTAAAGGCCTTGTCGTATTGTGGCCACCAGCGATTGTTAGTGTAGACAAAGCACTGCGCTGCATTGTCGGGGAATATATACAGTCGGCGCAGGTCAGTACCTGGTGGCAGTGCAGAAAAGAGCTGTGTCTCGAACTGTTTAAACCCCGCGCCCGACATAACAGCGACCGGCATGCGGGACATGAGTTGCGCCAGCAAGTCGCCCATGTCGGCAGACACGCGCTGCTTAGACTCGGCCAGCGTGCCGTCCAAATCAAACGCCATGAGTCGTGGGATACGCATACTATTCGATGTTCTCGGGGAGCAGGATTTTGAGGAGCTTTTTCATTGATACCTTGGCAACTCCAACGACGGTGTCTGCACCGCCGTAGTATATATAGAGCGTCCCAGCGCGCTCGACTGCACCACAGCTAAAGACCGCATTTTTAACCTGACCCTCCTTTTCGTACGGCATCAGGGGCTCAAATATTGTGTCGACGCTGCGCGATATGACGACAGACGGATTCTTAAGATCCAACAACACTGCGCCTAATCGGTACGTGCCGGTTTTAGATACGCCATGGTAGATAAGCAGCCAGCCCTTGGCAGTTTTAATGGGAGGCCCGGCGACGCCAATTTTGCGACTGTCCCACATGCCGGGCCTGGGGCCCATAATCTCGATGCATCGGTTGATGCGCCGTTTGCTAAAGTCGAGCGAGTCCAAGAGGTCGCCGCAAATCATGGGGTCGATGCGGTGGATAAACATGTACTGCCCGCCGATTTTCTCGGGGAAGAGCGCACCGTCTTTGTCCTGCACCCCGTCGGGTGTCACCAGCTGGGGCTTAGACCATTTGTCCCACTTCTTGGCGGCAAAGTCTTTGGCAGATATAGAGGTCAACGCTGCGCGCCACGCATCGACGCCGTTATAAGCGGTGTACACCATATATATAGTGGTACCGATTTGGGTGAGACGCGGGTCCTCGCAGCCCGAACCGTCGCCACCTTTGCGCTTTTCAAACTCTTCGCGGGCGACATAGGCTGGCTCAGTGTCGCGTTCGGTTATCTTTACGCCATTTTTAGTCGCGGCGTAGCCGATGCTGCTTGTGTTGTCGTCGCCTTGGGCGCGGTACATGAGGTGTGTCGTGCCACCAAGCTCAAGGGCGGCAGTATTAAAGACGGCCTTTTTCTCCCAGGCATGTTCGGCAATGGGTCGCAGTATCGGATTCTCTGGGACGCGCACTACCAGCTCGGTGCGACGTTCGGGGATGAGCGCCTCGAGCAAGTCGGGCAAGTTAAGCGATGCGCGGCCGCACACAGTGTCGGCGCCGCCGTAGTACACATCGAGGCGGTTATTTTTATGGAGTAGTGCGCCAGTGGGGAAGACAATATTCGGCACCACGCCGTACTTTTCGTATATCTCTTCCGGCACCATGATAGGCCCGTGCGTTTTGCCGACTATCTGTCGTGGGTTGTCGAGCCCCAAAAGCATTGCCTCGATACCAAATACACGCTCGCCACCACCAAAATAATTTTGGATATAGGAGTAAATCATCAGCCAGCCGTCCGCAGTTTTAACCGGCACGGCGCCAACCTCGACATGGTCGTGGTCAAAGCGTTTGGGGTTAATGGTGTGCTGGTCAATATTTTTGTGCCACTCCTCCCAAAACTTGATATCCCACAACTCCTCCATGGTGTCGCACTGGACTATTGCCATGTGGGTTGGCGGCTCGTCGGTGTGGGCGCTAAAGATAAGCGTTATCTTGCCGTTGATACGCTCGGGGAAGAGCACCATCGCTTTGGCATTAAACGGCGTGACCAAGTGCTTTTCCTCGATAGTCTCGAGGTCGCTCGAGACAGCACAGGCAACCTTAATATTGCCGGGGCCGTATGGATAGCCACCGAGCGCGGTATAAAAGATGTAGTATTTGCCTTCAAAGTAGGTCGCGCGCGGGTCCTCACAGCCATATTTCTCCCAGTCGTGCTCGGGCACGATAAACTGTCGCCGATTTTGAAAGTGGCGGCCATCCATGGTCAGAGCCTTGCCAATGGTAGAGAGCCCGTCGGGATGCATCAGGCTGTCGGGGCGACTAAGTGCGCGGTACAACACGTGCGCAATGGTGCCGCGCATCACCGGCGAGGGGTTAAAGGTGGCGCGGCTCTCCCACTCGCGATCAGAAATGGGCGAGATGAGAGGGTTGTGGGTGCTGCGGCGTATAACGTACATGTTCGTTTACATTGTAACCGGCTCGAGCGCTGCCGGTTGGTTGTGCATAAGTTTAAACAGCAAATCGTCGAGCTTGATGCGGGCTGCGGCAACAAACTTGTCTCCCGCACCGTAGTACACCAACAAGTCGCTGTTAAAAATAACGGCACCCGTGGCGTAGACGACACCCGCCTTCCAATCGTTTTCGTACCACTCGTCGGGTTCGAGTATCGGCTCGGTCGCGCGGTACAGTACTTTTTTAGGATTTTTTAGGTCAAGGAGCATCGCGCCCACTTTGTAGCGGCCCGGGTCCTTTTCGTCTGTGGCGTGATACAGGAGGAGCCAACCAGCCTTGGTCTTAAGTGGTGGTGTACCGGCGCCACGGATGTAGGTGTCCCAGTGCCCCGTGCGCGCTTGGCGGGTGAATCGGCTCTTAATATAGCCATCTTCCTCTATCGACTTAGGGTCAAAGTAAGATATCTCGATGTCAGGATAGATATTGTGCACCAGTGCGTATTTGCCGCGAATCTTTTCGGGGAAGAGTATCCAATTTTTCTGCACTTCGCCGGGAGCCGACAGGTAGACACCCTCGCTCCAGTTAAAAAGGCCCTTTTCAGTATCGCTGATGTTGGTGGTCGTGAGCACCATGCGTTCGTTGTTCCATCCCTCGAACGCGGTGAAGGTCATGACGAGTTCGTCGTCGATGATAACCGCACGCGGGTCCTCGCTGCCGCCCCATCCACCACCCGACGCCACGGTGCGGTTGTACGTGAGCGTGTCGTAACTCATAACGTTACGATCATAGGTGCGAGCCTCGGCTGCGCGAGCGATGCTGTCAGCCGATGGGTCATAGGCTGGCTCGGCAAAACGGGTAAAGTGTATGCCGTCTTGGCTTAGAGCGTAGCCAATGCGCGACACGCCGTCTTTGCCAATGGCGCGGTAGAGGAGGTGCACTTTGCCCTGGTAGACGAACGCGGCGGGGTTAAAGACAGCCTCGGACTCCCACCAGTGGCTTTGGTCGGGCTCGAGGACTGGGTTTTTGTGCAAGCGTTTGAGTTTGGCAGGTTTGCGGCGCGCGACATGGGCTAAGTAAAGAAAAAATGCCGCCAGGCAGGCGAGTAGCAGTGCCGCCCACACCAGCACGAGGCTAAGTGCGTCCATAGCGGTCCTCTAGGCGAGTAATATCCGCCTCATCGAACTGCCCCGTAGCTATTTCAAGTATTTGGAGCCCCGTGGTGCCACCCGCTATGCGGTGTTTGGTGGTGCGTGGGATATAAAACTCATCGCCCACTGTGGCGGGGAGCTTGGCGTCGCCTATCGTAACCTCGCCCGAACCTTGGAGCACGCGCCAGTGCTCATCTCGATGCTCATGCGTTTGCAAAGACAGCTCCTCGTTGGGGGAGACGGTAATGATTTTGACCGTCGAGGACTCGTTTAGGGTAAAGCGCTCGAAGTTGCCCCACGGACGAATCTCCTTCTCGTAGTTAGAGAGGCCTTCCATACCCTAATTGTAGACCTGTTTTAGAAAAGGTGGCGCGCATACTGTGGACACGTAACGTTTACATCGTTGTTGTGGTTACTAAAGACAGTAACGGTAACCAATCACTGCGTATGAAAAATCCATTGGCATAGCCGAGGGGCCCCGTGCCAAGGCACGAGGGCCCCTCGGCGCGCCAAGCGCTTAATTATTGCGCCTGCTCCTCGAGCAAGAACAGCTCCCACTCCTTAGGCCAGAGCCATTTGGCTATCTCGACGATGCCGTAGGTGATAAAAAAGGCCGAAAATACATCGATAGTGTAGTGGAGGTGCCCTAGTAGGACTACCACGGCAAAGTAGAGCGACGCCAACAAGAAGAAGTTGCGGTACAAGGGCCTGTGCCAAAACGCCAGAGCGCCCACCAATGGCATGCCGGTGTGCGCCGAGAAAAATTGGTCTTTACCAAAAAACGCGTTGGCGATGGCTGGGCCAAAGTCGGTGGCGTACGACGCCTCGAACGGGGCGATGTGCGTCATCATGACAAAAGCCGAGCGGATAATCCAAAACAGCGCAAGTGAGTACAGTGCAAACGGCAAATATTTGGGGTGAGTGAGCACAATAAAAATACCCACTGCCGCGACCGCTAGTGTGCCGTAGACAAAGAAGCCATCCATGTCGAACATGGGCGTGTTTGACAGCACGATGTCGGAGACCGAGTTGCTGGCGCGCGATGTCGCAAAGCTAATAGCGTAAAAGTTAAGCACCATGCTTGTCACAAACAGCATAAACGCAAGCACGAGTGCCCGTTGGTACTCGCGGCGAGTAAAGTACGACCTGTAGTGTTGGAGAGCTTTGCGCATGAGTTATGAGAGTAGTGAGCGGTAGATGTCCTCAATCTTTTTTGTGCTGTTGTGAATGTCGAAGTCGGCGCGGCGCGACAGCGACTTGGCCTTAAAGCGCGCGAGCATGGCCGGGTCATTAAGCATCAACAAGGCCTGCTTGGCCAAATCATCGGCGCTGCCGGCTTTAAAGAGCAAGCCGTCTGCGTCAACCAGGTAGCGCGATGCGCTCTTGGTCGAGTCAGATATGAGGAGCGCGTTGCCGGTGGCGATAGCCTGGAGCACCACCATGCCCTCGAGCTCGACGAGCGACGGGAGTACGAATATGTCGGAGACGCTATACACGGCTTGGACATCTTCTTCGGGTAAAAACCCGAGGAAGGTCACGCACGTTTCAGCGCCGACTTGTTTAGTGAGTGCCTTAAGCGATGCCTCGCGGTGGCCGCCGCCCACAATAAGCGCATGGGCCTTGGGGTACGCTTTGGCGATGGTTGGCATGGCGCGGATGAGCGTGTCGACGCGCTTTTCTGGGTGGAGGCGTCCGACATACAAGATGTATCGTTTGTCTTCAGCCAGGTCCAACTTTTTGCACACTTCAGCGCGGTCGTGTGGCTTGAACTTGTCGGTATCAACGCCGTTAGTGACAACCTCCGTGCGCATATGCGCCGGCATGCCTTTAAAGTAGTTGCGCGAGAACTCGGTGGGGAAGATGAGGAGGTCGACCTTTTTGTACAGCCAGCGCAGGTACACGTACATAATCTCCGACAGCACATTGGCTATAAAGTCGGCCTTGTTATGTGTCGCGTTAAGAAACAGGTTTTCGGGTTGAGTGTGTGAGTGCACAACCACGGGGATGCCAAGCCGCTTGGCGGCGCGCACGACCGATATTGCCGCAGGAGTGGGTACGACCACGTGCACGATGTCGATTTGCTCCTTCTTTAAAACATCGGCTGCCTCGCGGGTCGATGGGAAGCCCATGTAAAACCGCTCGTCGGTCTTAGGCAGCAGCATCGAGCGAAAGCGGTACACCTTCATGCCCTCCCACATGTCGTCGGTTTGGTGCTCGGGCGCTTTACCGGCAATAAAGACAATAGTGTGTCCGCGCTCTTTAAGCAGCAGAGCAAAGCGGCGGGTAGAGACGACTGACCCTGCGGTGAATTCGGCTATGCCGTCGCAGACAAAGGCAATACGCAAGGGCCGGTCCATATATATAGAAATAGTATACTCGAGGTATGGCAGAGAGCCACACCGCCCAGTTGATACTCGAGTATCGCTACTTTATCCTCATCCCCTTGACCTTTCTCGAGGGGCCCATCATTGCGTTTATCGCGGGCACCTTGGCGTCGGTTGGGTACTTCAACATCTATGCGCTCGGCGCACTATTTTTTGTCCGCGACGTTGGCATGGACTTGGTGTGCTACGCTATCGGCCACTATGGATGGCGCTGGCCGTGGGTGCGCCGCGTGGCCGCTAAGGCCGGGATTACCGACGATCATTTAGGCGACGTGCACCACCTGTGGCACCACCACGGGCTTAAGACGATGTTCTTTAGCAAACTGTCGTACGGTATCGCAGCGGCGTTTGTGGTCGTCGCTGGCACAGTTGGGCTGCCGCTTAAGCGGTTTATACGCTACGGCGTCATCGTTACTATTTTGCAGTACGGTACGCTCTTGATGCTCGGGTACTTTTTGGGCGCGGCGTTTGGTGGCACTGTCGAGAAGCTGCTCAAGAGTATCGAATATATTTTGATTATCATCGCGGTGGGCACTGTGGGGTACATCATCTTCCAGCGCTACATGGGCAAGCGGCTAAAAAAGGAGGAGGCCTTGGCAGCCCAAGAGCACGCCGCAGAGGAAAAACACTAGGCAGGACAAGGGTTTTGTAGCCCTTGACGTTTTGGCATTTTGGGCGTATAATTAACAAGAATCCGGTACCTTCCGGTTCTCTCAATTTTTTCGTTCAACTCTAGGAAAGGGGAGGGTGCGATGCACTCCAGTCTCTACGACTACCTCGGCGGCCTATCGGCGTTCGGTGCTCTCGTGCTGTGCGTGGCCATCTATGTGCTGGCCGTGCTGGTGCTGTACCCGATGCGGCGCGTGTTCGAGGGCGCGGCGTACAACGTCGCGCGCTCGAGTAATGTCGGTGACCTCTTCCTGGTCGCGGTCGTACTCAATGCATGGGGTCTGCTCCAGAGTGGCATCCAGCCGCCGGCGTGGGCGACGGGGTGGGGGTGGCAGCTTGTCTGCTACACCATCGGCCTGGGCGCGGCACTCTACTTCACCTTTGGTCAGACGCCGCTCTGGCGCACTCACCTCACCGACATCTATCACAACTCTGTGGTGATGGGTGTGTTGACCTTCGCGATGTTCTACATCGCACCACTCATTCTCTGGAGTGGGAAGGTGGACTTCATAATCTACGCGTTTCTGTCGGTGTCTGGTTGGGCGCTCTTAGTAGTGTCCGATATCAGCACTGGGAGGCTCCAGCAGCGTGACTGGCTCAAGGAGCACGACCCGGCCAGGTACAAGCTGCTTCGCCAGGGTTGAACGACAAGAAAAACAAAAGAGAGCCACCAACACACTCGACGCCCCGCAGCTTGCTGCGGGGCGTTTTCTATTTCAACAACAAAAAGGCAAAGGCTATTGCGGCGAGTATGCGGTATATGCCAAACGCTTTGAAGTCGTGTCGGCGCACATACGACAGCAGCCATTTGATAGATATGAGCGCGACGACGAAGGATGCGACAAACCCAACAGCAAGCACGCCAACGTCTGCCGAGGTAAAGCTTTGATAATTTTTAAGCACATCGAGCCCCGTCGCTGCAGCCATCGTAGGTGCCGCAAGGAGGAAGCTAAACTCAACAATAGTTTGGCGGTTGATGCCAAGCAAGAGACCCCCAACAATAGTCGCCGCCGAGCGCGACACGCCAGGGATAACGGCGACCGCTTGGGCCGTACCAACGATGAGCGCTTGTTTGTAGGTAATCTCGCTCGTTGTCTCGTGGTCAGCGCTTGTTCGCTTGCCGTGCCAGTGCTCAAAGGCGATGAGCAGGATACCGCCAACACCCAAAGCCAACAGCGCCACGGCGGTGTTGCCAATGAGGTGCGCCTTGATAAACGAGTACAGCGCGAGGCCGATGACCGCCGTGGGGAGGAAGGCGACGAGAATTTTGGATAGCATCTGTGGGTTGAGGAAGCTCCGCCAATACAGCGCCACCACGGCCAATATGGCACCGAGCTGTATCGCTATCTCGAATGTTTTAACAAACTCGCTTTGCGCGAGACCCACGAGCGAGCTGGTAAACATCAAGTGCGCCGTCGAGGATATCGGCAAAAATTCGGTCACGCCCTCGACTACACCCAACACAAGGGCTTGAAAGATGTTCATATCCATACGGGTAAGTATACAAAATTAAAAGCCCCTCACTTGGGAAGGGCTAATGCTTGGGTGGTGGGCGGCGACTTGCCTTTGTCGGCCTTTGGCCCCACTTGGTGTATCCACGGCAATCCGTAGAGTTGGGCCTCTGGCGAGTTGGCGGGCCAGCCAACAAGTCGGCACACTGGTGGATTGCCGTCTTTGGACGGGAAGCACTCGTTGCCATAAATAAAGTACTTTGCCTCTTCGGTGTTTGTGCTGCCCACTCCAATCAAGAGACAGACAAGCGCAAAATAAATTCGCTGCATGCTGCACCTCTGGGTTAGGGGAACCAGGTGTCTGAGATAATTGTGAACCATTTTTTAAAAATTAAAAAGCCGCCCACAATGAGCGGCTTCACGTTAGCGAGACAGTTTTTGCATACGCTCTCGCCAGTTGCGGTAGCGGTTGAGGCTACCATGCATGTAGGTGCGAAACACATCGTCGGGAGCATGCTCGACGAAGCGGTCAGCCACGTTGCCGCTGATGTCGTCGTGCTCTGTGTAGACGCGTTGCAATTCGTTGCCGATGCGCACCCAAAGGCGGGCGTCGTTGTCTCGCCGCGCAATCTCCATGAGGAGATACCACGCTTCGCTACGTGCGCCCCTGCTTGTCTTGGTGAAGTCGGTTGTCCTGGCAAATAGGCGCTCAACGTCTAGTTCAGCCATGTTTGGCTCCCCGGCTCGTGCCTCTACTGCGAGTAGTACTACAATATTTATGCCATTTTGGCAAGGATACGGTGAACGGTCTTCCAGGTGCGGCTGGTTATCGCTTTGCCGTGTGCCTTTTCGACTTTAGTCATAAAGTCGGGTGTCTTGCCCTCGGTCAGCTTGATAACGCTGCACAGCTCGGGCTTGCGGTTTTGAAAGAAGGTGACCAGCAAATAGTTGGGCCGCTCGTCCTTAACACCCTTAAACGGATTCTTTTTTGTTAACTTCTCAAGGTCCGCGCGACTGCGCACGATGGTCGTGCTTTTGAATTTCAAAAGTTTTGGTAGGGCAGCCTCTATCTTTTTCTCGAGCGCGGCCTCGCTCTTGCTCTTACTTTCAAAAACAACATTGCCGCTGGCGATAACCGTTTGTACGTTGGCAAAACCCATCTGCTCAAACGCCCACTTAAGTTTGGCAGACTTCATATTGGGATTCATTGGCATAATCCCGCGCAAGAGGGCGACATATTGCATACGTTCTACTGTACCAAAATAAAAAGCCGCTTGTTGCGCGGCTTTGACTAAGCAGTTTGGACGGTCAGTCTTCAGAAAGCTCGACGATGCGTGGCCCCAGACAGGTGAGACTGCCGAGGACAATAACTGACGGCTTGAGCGAATCGATCAGATGATCGACAATCTTTCTCGCCGAGTCGTCATTGAGCGTTTCGAAAGAGACGGCTATGCGGAGGTCCTGAACAGGAGTTTTGATGCTCATGCGCATCTCGTATGTGCCGCCGTTTGTATCCATGGGGCGCTCCCGGTTTTTGTCGCTAGGATGATAATAATACATTTATTTAGAAATGTCCAGTTGCTCGGTTAGCCCGGTCGCAAGTCCTACCCAGGGAGGCTAAATTCTGGTATAGTCTTTTCTGTTCGACATATTCCTCGGTAGCTCAATGGTAGAGCAGCTCCCTGTGGCAAAACGCAGCCTCCTGGAGGAATCCAGGTTGCAAACGAGGTGAATTCGGGGAACCCCAAAATCTGGGCAATCCCGAGCCAAGTCCCGAGAGGAATCGAGGGAAAGGTGTAGAGACTATCCCGCAAGGGAGTAGGGCCAAATTGGCTCGAAGCGCCTCGCATCCGACGGTTACTTGTTAACTGGGATGATGATATAGTCCACGCCCGCAGCAATGTTGGGAGTTCGTGTAAGGAGTTGGTTGTAGGTTCGAGTCCTACCCGAGGAGCAAGAGACCGTTAGCCCCAACGCATGTCGTTGGGGCTTTACGGTTCTCTCCTTCGGTAGGACTCGAAAGATTTTGCGGGGTATCCCGCCGAGCACGGCGGGTCGCAAAATCAGGGCCGAGAAATTTTTAATCGCGACGGTGATTCAAAATGTTCTTGGCCGACGCCTACCCGAGGAGCAAGTAGTTTCATCCTTTCTGAGTGCAGTATTTACTTGTAGACGGTCACGGGAACGCCACCCGTTGGCGACTGTTGGGCATGTTGCTGAACGTACTCTCGGTTTTTCTTGTCTTGTGAATACACAATGCCAGAAAGAATCAGAGCAGGGATTATGAGAGTTACTAGAAATGCGAACTTAGGAGGAAGCATTTTTTGTAGTCCTGCATACATAAGTGTAAGGACTAAGCCGCCGATTGCGTATGTTACTACGGTTATTCCCAAGAAAACGAGTACCGACTGAACATTCACGCCACCAAACGCCATCCCCACTAGTCCTGGGAACAGCAAAATCATCAAATCGTCGTGCGAGGCAGTTTGCGTTGCAATCCAAGAAACAGCTATTGCCTCAATCAAGAGAGCGCCCGAAAAGATGGCGACGTTTTTCTTGTTCATAGTATTCATAATCATAGCATTCATGCCTTTGTGCTAAGATGCTGCTAGTTCCACGCACCTAGGGAGTTCAGTCATGCAGATAGGTGCGCGTATGTTTGCGCTATCCTTGGCGATGGTTGCGTTCTCGACGCCTTGCCTGGCGTCCGACGCGCAGAAAGAAGCCCAGGATTTGGCGGCACAGTTGATCGTCTTCAACATTGAACTGCAGCGCGATTTGGTGTGCCAACATGCAGACGCGGTAACGCTCTGTCACTCTGAGTATCGCGCAGTGGTAGGTCGTATGGAGCATGTTAAGTACGTCGCGCGCAAACAGCGGTTCGCGCCAGACTTCGAGACGTCGCTCAAGCTGCAGGCCGAGATCGACGCAGACTTCGCGGCTATCAACAAGCTGCTGCAAGAGCTGCCGCAACGATACCAACGCAAACACTAGTGCCTTTGCCCCTTGCTTAATGCGAAGGGTTTTTTCTTTGCGGTGCTATAGTTTGTTCATGAAGACCTATCTAACAGATTTTATAGGGTGGGGTGTTGGGTTGTGGTTGGTTGGCTATGTGTTAGGGTTTATAGCCTTTATGGTCGTGCCGGTGTCGCTTATTGGGTGGGTTATCACGCCGGTTGGGGTCGTCATAACATTGTGGGTGTTGTTAAAGAAGGTGCACAGCAACTCGCTCGCATACTACATAGTGCTCGGTGTTGTGTGGGCGGCTCTCGCAGTTGTGCTCGACTACTTTTTACTGGTCAAACTCCTTAATCCAGCCGATGGCTACTACAAACTCGACGTGTATCTCTATTACGCACTAACCCTGCTGCTCCCGGTATTTGTCGGTTGGTACAAGTCGCGCAGAACGCAGTAGCTAAAAGTCATTTTTTGTGGTATTGTTAGGGCAATGAAGGCCTTCGATGTCGACAAAGCGCGCAGCGAGGAGCCCCGCACACTTGGCGAGTTTCTCAAGCTCTACAACGAGAACCTCCCGTCGTTTTTAGCGCCGGCAACAGTGGCGCTCCTCGAAGAGTTTAAACGCACGCACGGCAACTTTTTTAAATCCGCCGGTGGCGCATGGACGCTCGACCTCCACCGCAAACGCGTCATGGACTGGCTCCGCCGTCCGCTTTAAGTGGCGGATGTAGTATAGTAGTTCGCGTGGCTACCAAATGGCAGACAGGCGATTTTAAAATTGTGACAAAGCGCTCCAAGACTGGCTTGGGGCTTTTTGCGGGTGAGACTATCCCCAAGGGCGCGTGCATTATCGAGTATGTCGGCAAGAAGGCGACCAAGGCCCAGCTAGACGGCGACGATGGTCGGTACTTGTTTGATACGGGGTCGGGGACTATCGACGGCTACATCAAGGCCAACAAGGCGCGCTACATAAACCACTCGTGCAAGCCCAACTGCGAGGCCGACGGCCCCAAGGGCCGCGTGTTTATCATGGCGCTGCGCGCCATTAAACCGGGCGAGGAGTTAACCTATGACTACGGCAAAGAGTACTTTGAGCGCTACCTCAAAGGCCACTGCCAGTGTCCCAAGCACGCCAAAGCTAAGCAGAAAACAAAAACACCCCGCTAGTGGGGTGTTTTTGTATCGAGAGGATAGATTAGGAGAGGTGCTTGCTGACGAGCTTCGTCATCTCAAACATGCTTACCGTCTCTTTGCCGCCAAAGACCTTCTTAAGGGCTGCGTCGGCATTGATGTTGCGCTTGTTCTTCTCATCCTGAAGGCCCTCCTTCTTGATGTAGACCCAGAGCTTCTTAACGACCTCTGAGCGGGGCATGGGGCCCTTGCCAACCACCTCTGCCAAATCGTCAGAGATGTTCATCGGCTTCATAAAAGCGGAATTTGCCATAACCTAGGTATCTAAACTAAGGATTAATCGACTAAATGACCAGTGGCCCTAGTATACACTCCCCTCTAGGGGGCCGCTAGAGGGTCTACAAGGGGGGAGTGGACAGGGATTTTGACCCCTGTTCATAACTTTATACCCCTGTGGCGCTAGAATAGGGGTATGAACTACAACATAAAGGGCACCGCTCTTGGGGTCACCGACGAGTTGCGCACCTATGTCGAGCGCCAGCTGGCGCACGCAGACAAACTTTTACACGACCCGGCGGCACATGCCGACATCGAGCTTGTGTTTGATGAGATGCGCGACGGTCCCAAGTTTAGAGCCGAGTTCACGCTTGAGTCACAGGGCAAGCTGTACCGCGCCAGCGACTGGGCAGTGTCGCTCCACGAGGCTATCGACGTGGCGGGCGCCGAGTTGGCTGCCGAGTTGCGCAAGGCCAAGGGCAAGCGGCTACAGGTACTGCGCCGCAGCGCCACACGGGTCAAAGAGTACCTGCGCGGCTGGCGGAGTCGGATCTAGTTAACGCGCTGCCCGCGCAAGTAGTCCGCGTACGGCATTTCTTTTTTGCCTTCGGGGAGTACTTTTTCTATAACCAACTGGCCCTCGTGCCACCTGGCCTCGGTCACGACGACACGCTTGCCCTTTTTATTAACAAAATGTGCGCGCGGGCTCTTGTCGAACGCCTGGATTTTTAAAAACGCATCGCGCGGCTGGGTGAGGTCCAACAGAGCGTCGGCGTCGACAAACTTTTTGGTATATGTTGCCAGAGACTCGTCTTGTGGCACCGGCTCGAGTGTACCGCTAAGCCAGTCGGGGAGTATCTCGACGAGTAAATTAACACCCTCGGTAAAGAGCATTTGAGACAACATCAAGCCTTTGGGCGGCCACTCGGCCTCGTCTATTTCTATCCGAGCTTGGGCGAGTATTGGGCCGGCGTCCATGCGCTCCTCCATGAGCATGATCGTGACGCCGGTCGAACGGTCGTCGGCAAGTATGGCCGAGACATAGGGCGACGGCCCGCGATATTTGGGTAGCAGCGACGGGTGGATGTTAATGCAGCCGCGGCGCGGCAAATCCAAGACCTCTTTTTTTAAAATCTTGCCGTACGATGCAACGAGAAAGAACTCCCACTCGGTATTAAAGAGCTCCTCAGGCAGAGGCTCGCGCGGGTCAACAACCAGCGCGGGCTCGAGCTCGTGCGCTTTAAGTGCATCAAGAGCAAACTGCGAGTCGACCGACGTGCCAAAGAAGGCAAAAAGCGGATTCTCCATACTTAGGCGTGGTGCTTGTCGCGCAACTCTGCGCGCTTTGTGTCCTCCTCGAGCTTAACGGCTTTGTCTATATATAGTGTGCCGTCTAGGTGGTCAACCTCGTGTTGAAATATTTGTGCCAACAATCCCGAGCCGTTATAGGCAAACACCTTGCCCGACTCGTCCCAAGCGCGCACACTTGCTTTTTCGTGGCGCATGACCGTGCCATACTTGCCGCGCACCGACAAACAGCCCTCACTCATCTCGCGCTTCTTGCGCGAGAGTTTAGTAATCTCGGGGTTGATAAAGACCATGTCGGGAGGAGTCGAACGAGAGCCCTTCTGCTCACCCTCCACGTCGCTATGCGACGTATCGGCGTTCGCCTCCGGGCTCTCATCCGACTCCTCAAACACCTTGCCCGATACGACAAATATCCGGAGTGACTCGCCGATTTGGGGTGCGGCTATCGCTACGCCAAAGCCTTCTTTGGCTAGAGCAGCGCTCATCTTCTTGAGTATTTTGGTTAGCGTTGGGGTACCGATATCCGCTTTGGGTACCGGCTTGGCTACTGTACGCAGTACCGGGTCGCCGACTTGGGTTATGGGGTCTTTCACCCTTTAAATATGGCTTTTTTTGGTTAAAAAAGGAAGTGACGCTACACTGTACATATGGAGCGTATCGGCGACCATCTTAAACGCGAGCGCAAGAAGGATGCTGCAACCGAGCGTGGCGAGATGATGAAATATTTTATGACACGGCTCAATGTCTCGCGCGTGCGCGACGGGTATGCACCACTCACACTCCCGCGCATGGGGCGGGTGCTCCAGGGCATACCAACCAAAGACTTGTACTACCTCAAGAGCGTCTGCGACCAGTCTAAAGACTTTTCTAAAAAGTTTTGGTGGGAGATAAAACCCGAAAATCATACCCCCGAGGCCCAAGCCAAGGCTAAGAAAGTGTGGGAAGAGAAGGAGAAAAAGCGTCGCAGTGACGTATACTAGCGCGATGCAAGAGAAGTTTATTATCGAAGGGCTCGCAGGAGCGCGCACACTTAACGGCTCGATACGCGTCGCGGGCGCTAAAAACGCAATACTTAAAGCGCAGGCGGCGACGGTGCTGTTTGAGGACGAGGTGGCGCTCCAAAACGTGCCGCATATAGAGGACGTTGCTGCGATGCAAGAGCTACTCGACGGTGTCAAAGGTGGCGACACGACGCTAAAGCCCGATGTCGCGCGCCGTATCCGCGCGTCGATAGGCTTAACCGGACCAGTGTTGGCGCGCTATGGCCGGGTATCGTTCCCACACCCGGGTGGTGATGTTATCGGCCCGCGACCTATCAACTTATTTTTAGAAGGGTTTGAAAAGATGGGCGCTACAGTCACGCTTAACGGTGACATGTACACAGTCGAGGGCAAGCTGCGCGGTGCCGACATAACCTTTGACCCCATTAGTGTAATGGCCACCGAGACGTTGATGATGGCAGCGACTCTGGCCGAGGGTACAACAGTACTTCGCAACGCAGCCAAAGAGCCCGAGATAGTTGACCTCGCCAAGTATCTTAACGAGTGTGGTGCGCAAATTAGTGGCGTAGGCACCGACACTATTACTGTCGTGGGTGGTGCGTTGCTCAGGGCAAATGGTGTCCCGTATATAACACCGCCAGACAGGATAGAGGCGGGCACGTTTGTGCTCTTGGGTGTATTGGCGGGGGAGCAGGTGCGCGTCGAGGGATGCGTGCCTGAACATATCAAAGTACTAACTGACCTACTAGAGCAGGCAGGGGTAACCATGGATATCGGCGCCGACTATATAGAAGTACGCGGCTGCAAAGCCCCCCAGGCATGCGACGTCACCACTGCCGAGTATCCAGGCTTTGCCACTGACTTGCAGTCGCCGCTCATGGTGTATCTCACACAGGCGCACGGCACCAGCCACGTATACGAAGCCGTGTTTAAAAATCGTTTAGCATACACGGCTGACTTAAACCGCATGGGCGCCAACATAGTGCTTGCCGACCCGCAACACGCGACCATTGTCGGCCCAACGCCGCTACACGCGACCGAACTCCACAGCCCAGACATCCGCGCAGGACTCGCGTTTTTAATGGCGGCAGCTATCGCGACAGGCACGAGCACGATTGAAAATGTCTACCACATCGACCGCGGCTACGAGCGGATAGAAGAGCGTTTGCAAAAATTAGGCCTCAACATCAAGCGAGTGTAGGAAAGAAAAACGTCGCACGTATGCGGCGTTAGTAGGCGTTGGTGAGTTCGCGGTACATGCGGTAGCTGAGCATGGTGGCTTCTTGTCGCGAGTCGAGAAACCGGCGCTGTGCGTCGCTCAACTCTTGTGGCGAGCCGGTGAGCATCAGCTCGCAACACTCGATACTGGCGTCGGCCATGGCGAGCGAGTGTCGCGTAAACTCGATGTAGATGACAAATATTCGGTGGAGCATTGTATCCTCCCCCTAGAGCGGCTTCTATATAAAGCGTACCACCCAATTTTTAGCCACCCCGTTTGTCCCCAGGGGGCGCGTCAGGTACAATGCGTGGGCTGTATGGCCTTTTTTACTCCCAAGCTTGGCATCGACTTAGGCACCGCTAACACGCTCGTGTATGTGCCGGGCCGCGGGGTTGTGCTCAACGAGCCTTCGGTAGTCGCGATTAGCGAAATCGACAAGCGGATACTCGCGGTTGGTGCCGAGGCTAAAGAGATGATAGGTCGCACCCCGGGCGAGATCATTGCCTACCGCCCGATGCGCGACGGCGTTATAGCCGACTACCGCGTGACCCAGGCGATGCTCAAGTATTTTATTGGCAAAGCAGTAGGGAAGTATCAAATTTTTAAACCCGAGGTCATGGTGTCGGTGCCGACCGGTGTCACCTCGACCGAGCGCCGCGCAGTTGTCGAGGCTGCTATACGCGCCGGCGCGCGCAGCGCGTATGTTGTCAAAGAGTCGGTGCTCGCTGCTATTGGCGCGGGCATCCCCATTCAAGAGGCGCGGGGACACATGGTGGTAGATATTGGCGGCGGTACCACTGACGTCGCTGTGATTAGCCTTGGCGGCATCGTGGCATCGACCTCGGTTAAGTGCGCCGGCGACCGACTGGACCACGCTATAGCTGACTATATAAAGAAGACATTTAACCTCGCTATTGGCGACAAGACCGCCGAGGACGTAAAGATCGGCATCGGCGCCGCCGTGCCACTGACCGAAGAGTTGGTCATGTCGGTGCGTGGCCGCGATTTTATTACAGGGCTTCCGCGCTCGGCCGAGCTCAAGTCCAACGACATCGTCAAGGCGATGGGCAAAGAGTTGCGTGAGATTATCAAAGCTATCCGCGATGTGCTTCAAGAGACACCGCCCGAGTTGGCCAGCGATATTATCGACAGCGGCATTACTATGACTGGCGGTACGTCGCAGCTTAGACACTTTCCTGAACTTGTACTGCGCCGCACGGGTGTCAAAGCGCAGCTAGCTGACGACGCCTACTACTGCGTGGCCAAAGGCACGGGTGTTGCGCTCGATCACCTCGACACATACAAAAAAGCCATCATCGCAAAGCGATAATGGCTTGGGGCGCCCAAATACTCCACGCAGATACCCAGACTCCAATGACGGTAAAGGCATAGAGTGCAGGGTAGCGGAGCGTGAGCTCTTTGCTGTTTAGCAGTGTCGCTGCCACGCCAAGCGCTACCGATCCCATGACGAGCTCGCTTAGCGCCAGAGGAGACGGCGCTGCCCACCCGCGCATAAACGCCTCGTGCGTTGGGTATATCGGCGGCACACGCTGCCCGCTCCACGACCAATAGTCGAAGTTAAACGGTGCAGCCCAGGCTATCCCGCCGCCCAGTGGCGGCGAGTCGTGCACAAAGTGCCAGGCGAGGCACAGTACCGCGAGCACTGCGAAGCGTCCGCCACCCAGTACGCCGGCCACCACTGCAGCGAGCGGCACCATCACGAGCGGGAAGTGTGTCGGCAGCTGGTGGTGATCCACAAAGCTGCCCCGGGTCAGTATTGGCCAGACGATGTCGAAGTCTGGCACAAGCGCCAAGACTCCGCCTAGGCAAACGAGCCACAAAGCCGGGCGCTCCTTAAAGCCGTAGAGCCACAGGAGCGTAGCGATGAGCACGCCGACGCAGAAGTCCATATATGCGGCGAGCATGTGTGAAATGAACCAAACCATGTGACCTCGATTGAAGTACCAGTGGTGACTGGCGCCAGTTTGCCATAGAATGAGCCCATGCACCATGCCTATGTGGTCGAAGGGTCGCACGCAGACTTTGAGTCACTGAAGAATTCAGTGCAGCCATTTGTTGCGACGTGGTACGAGCGGTTTGGTATAGACGACGCCCGCGCCCTGGTTGCACAGGCGAGTTTGCGGCGCGAAGGCGAGTCGACCTACCTTATCGGCACATCAACGCTCGCGACCGAGGCGCAGCAAGCACTTTTAAAATTGTTCGAGGAGCCTCGCGAGGGGTTGCAGTTTATCTTGGTCGTGCCACACGGCACACTCTTGCCCACGCTGCGCTCGCGCATGATGGACTACCCGACAAAGCTGCTCCACCAGGTAGAGCGCGTATCTGCCAAAGATATCCCCGCGCTTATTAAAGAAGAAAACAAAGAGCGCGTGCGCGAGTTTTTAGACGCGATAGAGAGCCAGCTGCGACCGCGCATGGGCGAACCCAAAGTCCGTGCAGCCCTGGCAGACATCGCCATGGTGCGCGACTATCTGCGCGACCGCTCGCCGTCTTTAAAGATGTTGTTAGAACATTTGGCGCTGTCTCTGTCAGCCATATGACTCCGGCAAAGCTAAAGATGCGGAGGGATCGCCTCGCCAAGCTCGACAGGCAGCTTAAAAAACTTTTCCCACACGCGACCATCGAGCTTAACTACAAAACGCCGTGGCAGCTCATGGTGGCGGTGCAGCTCTCTGCCCAGTGCACCGACAAGATGGTCAACAAGATAACGGCCACGTTGTTTAAAAAGTACAAAACGCTCGATGGCTATGTGGCCGCCGACCCGCGTGAGTTTGCCCAAGATATTAAGTCGTCTGGGTTTTACCAAAACAAGACACGAAATATCCTCGCATGCGCGAAGATTGTCAAACAACACTACAAAGGCAAGCTCCCCAAAGATATCAACTTGTTAGTTAAGCTCCCGGGCGTGGCGCGCAAGACAGCAACAGTCGTGCTCAAAGAGGCGTTTGGTGTCACCGCCGGGATAACTGTCGACACGCATGTTATCCGCTTTGTGCAGCGCTATGATTTGAGCGACTACAAAGACGCAGTGCGGATAGAAAAAGATTTAATGCAGTTAGTCCCCAAAAAAGAGTGGGGGCATATTACGCACCGCATCATCCACTATGGCCGCTACCTGGCACCTGCACGCAAGTACGACACAAGCAAAGACCCACTGGTTAAGCTCTACCCCAAAGCCTCCAAAAAATTTAGGGTTTGATATACTGCCTATATGGCATACGATTTTAAGTCTTTTGAGAAGAAGATTAAAGATATAGAGGAGCGTTTGGGCAAGGAGCTGGGCAGCATCCGCACGGGCCGCGCGGCGCCGTCGGTCTTGGATGGTGTCCAGGTTGAGAGTTATGGCACACGCATGTCGATAAGCCAGGTGGCCAGCATTGGCACCGAGGACGCACGCACTATCCGCGTCACGCCGTACGATGCATCACAAAGCAAAGAAATAGAGAAGGCTATCATGCAGGCTAATCTTGGTCTGTCAGTCGGTGCTGACGAGCGCGGCGTGCGGGTGACCTTCCCCGAGCTCACCGCTGACCGCCGCACCCAACTGGTGAAGTTAGCTAAAGAAAAGCTAGAGGACACCCGCGCACACCTGCGCGGCGCCCGCGACGAAGTCTGGAGCGATATACAGAAGAAGGAAAAGGATGGCGACATGAGCGAGGACGACAAGTTCCGCTCTAAAGATGAGATGCAAAAGCGCGTCGACGCTGCAAACAAAAAGTTTGAGGAGATGCTAGAGAAGAAGGAGAAGGAGATAACCCAATAATGTCCATCTTCCTTTTTATCGTCATACTGGTCGTCCTGGTCTGGGTGCACGAGCTCGGGCACTTTAGCGCAGCCAAACTCTTTGGTATCCGCGTCGACGAGTTTGCTATCGGCTTCCCGCCGCGCCTATTCACTCTGCAGTGGGGCGAGACGCGGTACAGCTTTAACCTTTTACTTATTGGCGGCTACGTCAGCATCCACGGCGAGAACGGCCAAGAAAAGGGCGAGGCCAAAGACCCCCGCGCGTTTACCTCTAAGCCACGCCCGGTGCAGGCTGCGGTTATTGTCGCGGGCATACTATTTAATGTTGTCTTTGCCTGGATGGTGCTCGCAGGTGGCTTTATGGCGGGGCTCCAGATGGGTGCCGACCACCAGGGGTTTGGCCAAGTCACCAACGCGCGCCCAACTATTGTGGGTGTCATGCCGGGCAGTCCGGCCGAGGCGGCGGGTATTAAACCAGGCGACGTAGTTGAGCAAATTCATACCGCTACCGACTCGTTTGATTTGCGCACATTAAGCACTGATCGCCAGGCGGGGATGGTGCACGACTTTCTTGTAGCGCACGAGAGCCAGAGTGTGGGGCTCGTGGTAGATCGTGGTGGAGAGGAGAAGGATTTTATAGTCAAAGCCAAAGAGGGCATTGTCGATGGTCGCAAGGTCTTGGGTATCGAACTCGACGACGTCGGAGTGTTGCGCCTGCCGCCGCACCTAGCGGTGCTCCAAGCCG
>Ga0114930_10000274_pt1 | contig 56875 bp, 43 predicted proteins | sample AnhtaG_FD_87300 | JGI IMG/M metagenome (GOLD analysis project Ga0114930, IMG submission 87300) | Deep subsurface microbial communities from Anholt, Denmark to uncover new lineages of life (NeLLi) - Anholt_01485 metaG | ecosystem: Environmental > Aquatic > Marine > Oceanic > Sediment | place...
CTGGAATTCGTGGACGGCGAGGAGATCCTGCTGACCAAGGACGTGGATGAGGAGTTCATCCAGTTGGTCCTGCGATTGATGGAGGATGAAGACTTGAGGAAAGGCCTGGGCCAACGAGCCAGGCACAAGCTCCTATCCCGGTACAGTTGGGAGCGGGAAGTGACTCAGTTTGAGCGAGTCTACAAGGAACTGGAGGCCGGAGGGCATTGAATGGCCTGATAAGTGCCCCCCTTTTTGTGCCGGGATCAGGATCCGCATCCGAGGATTGTCGTGAGAGTCTTGGTTTCCATCTTTGAGAAGGTAGTTCCCATCAGTGGGGGAGGCACCCCCCGCATATCGAGTCTAGTCAAGGCCTTCGTGGCGAGAGGGCATGAGGTCCATGTGGCTTCGTCCATCGCCGTGCCCAAGAGGGAGGCCGTGGAGTTGCTGGGATGCGAGGATTGGCTTCCGCTTCAGGGTGTCAACCGTCTGGGCAAATGGAAGATGGCCAAGTACACGGTGGCTTTTCCCTGCAACATTTTTCGGGTGGCCGAGCACGTTCGCAAATTGAAGCCGGATCTCATTGTGTCCCACAATTCGATCGCAGGGTACGGGGCCTTGTTGGGAAAGGCGATGAGTCGCCAATCACTGACCGTGCTGGACTTGACGGATCTCCTCTTCGAATATCTGGAGGACTACTCGGAAGGGGGATGGCTGCGGGCGGTCACGGGTGGAGGGCGTCTTCTAGAGAACAAGACCATAGTGGATTCAGACAGGATTATCACTATCAGCGAGGCGATGAAAGAGATCCTTGTTCAGCATGGTGCTCAAGGCGCAAGGATTGATGTTGTCCCTGACGGGGTTGACGTCAGCGTATTCCGCCCCGTGGATGGTCAAGAGTTGCGACGTGAGTACGCTCGTGGGGCGAGCCGTGTGATTATCTTCCATGGAGTGATCGATCCGCAGGATGATCCAGGCTTGCTGGTAGATGCCGCTCGGTTGATTCTACCCAAACATCCTGACACCCACTTCTGGTTAGTGGGGGATGGGAGCGCGGTTCCGGGCTTGAAAAGGCAGGTCAGTAAGCACTCTCTTGAGAATAGCTTCTACTTCTCGGGGTGGGTTGAGCAGCAGGAGATACCGTCGTACATCTGCGCCAGCGACATCGGCGTGGTTGTGTTGCCTGACGTCCTGTCGGCTCGAGGCCGCGTCACGCTGAAGGAGTTCGAATACTGGGCTTGTGGCGTTCCAGCCGTTCTTCCCCGTCTGCCGGCCCTGCAGGAAGTGGCGGAAGAGGGGGTGACCGCCCTCTTCTACGAGCCGGGCGATGAAGCGGATTTGGCCGCCAAGATCTGCCAGCTTCTCGAGGATGATGATCTGAGGAGGAAGCTGGGGGAAAACGGATACGCCGCAGTAAGAGAGAAGTTCGAGTGGGGTATGCTAGCCACTCGCTTTGTCCAATTGTGCGAGATCTATGCGGGGGGAAGCTAGTGTCTGCTGGAGGCACGATCAGAGTTTTGGTGGCTAACCCACCCTGGCCTGGCGAAGGGTATGGGGCGCGCTCGGACGTACGTTGGCCTCATAAGAGAAGCGACAAGTACCTGGAGTATCCTATCTATCTGGCGTACATAGTGGCTGTGCTGGACGAGGCGGGGCTGGAGGTGGCCTTCGTTGATGGGGTGATGGAGGAGATGTCCATTGGCGACTTCGCCGAGGCAGCAGCAAAGATGGGGCCTGATCTCGTCGTCATCGAATGTTCGACCCCTTCCATCGATTATGACCTGGACACTGCCAAAACAGTCAAGGAGAGTGTGGAAGGCACATCTGTGGTTCTCATAGGTTCTCACCCCACCTTCTTCCACGAGGAGATCCTGCGGGCCAATCCAGCCGTGGATGCCATCTGTCGGGGGGAGGCCGAGATGACGGTCAAGGAGCTGGCTCTCACGCTGGCCAGTGGGGATGACCTGAGCCAAGTGGCCGGCTTGTCCTATCGAGATGGAGGAGAGGTACACGTCAACTCTCCTCGACCTCTGATTCAGGATCTGGATTCCTTGCCTTTCCCGGCTCGACACATAGTACGGCACGATGGCTACAGAGCGGCGATCTACTCGGGCGATTGTCCGACGGCCATGGTCAGTTCGCGCGGCTGTCCCTATCACTGCACCTACTGTCTATGGCCGGAGACCCTGTATGGGCACAAGTTCAGGGCCAGAAGCGCTGTGAACGTAGTGGACGAGATGGAGCACGTGGTAGGGGACTATGGTGTGGACGAGATATACTTCGATGACGACTGCCTCACCTTGAGCAAGAAGAGGGTTCTGGAGATGTGTCAGCTCCTTTTGGAGCGCGAAATAGACGTGAAGTGGATCGTGCAGAGCCGCGTGGACACGGTTGATCGCGAGATGTTGGCGGCCATGAAGGAAGCAGGGTGCCACTACGTCCTCTTCGGTGTGGAATCCGGCTCGCCAAGAATGCTGGAGGTCATGAAGAAGCGGATCTCACTGGACGAAGTGCGGGAGGCCTTCACGAACTGCCGAGAGTTGGGAATCAAGAGCCAGGCCTACTTCCTTTTTGGTGTACCAGGTGAGACTCAGGAGAGCATTGACGAGACCATCGAGTTCGCCAAGGAGATTGAGGCCGACAGCACCCAGTTCGCCATCGCCATTCCACATCCTGGCACCGAACTGTACGAGACCTGCATGCAGCATGGTTGGCTGGTGTATGACGGCTGGGAGGATTTCGCGGCCGAGAACTCGTTGATCGAGACCGATCAGTTGACTCGCCAGGAAGTCGAGGAGGCCAGAATCCGGGCCTACAGGAGATACTACTTCAGGCCCAGCTTTGTGGCCAAGTCGCTGTTGAGGGTACGCAGCCTTCAAGATATGAAACGTCTGTTCAGGGGGGGGAGATCCGTGCTGGATCGCATATCCTTTTTCGAGAGACATGTTGGGTGAAGAGGGCGGCGCGTAGGCTGGTCTTGCCGCTCTGCATCTTGGTTGGGTGAAAGGATGTCCATCATACAGGGTAGGAGAAGGCTCCTCTCACGGGCAGCAGGCGTCGCCATCGTGCTCCTGATCTTTGGCTTCTTGGCGCGGACCCTCTACCTCGACTGGGAGGAGATCGTAGCTTATGATTGGGACCTCGATTACTCCGCGCTGATCATTGCCCTATCCCTCATGCTGGCAGCCGCTGCCTTCTACGCCTATCTGTGGAAGGTGATCCTGGGGGGTTTGGGCACCCCCTTGAGCTACCGCAAGAGCTATCGCATATTCTTCCTGTCGCAACTGGGCCGATACATTCCCGGCAAGGTCTGGGGCATCTTGGGGTTGGTATATCTGAGCGACAAGGAGGGTGTCTCCAAGGTGATATCGGGCGCAAGTGTCATGTTGCAGCTAATGCTGCAAGTAGTCTCGGGGCTGATGGTGTTTGCCGTCACATTGCCCTTCTGGGAGAGTCTGGATGCGGTTCCAGGGTTGAATGTGTTGTTGCTTTCCGTGCCTGCGGGGTTGATCCTTTTGCATCCTGCGGTGGTGAGCCGAGGGGTCAATCTAGCACTGCGGCTGACGGGGCAGGCGGAGACCGAACTGACCTGGAGTTACAGCTATCTGCTGCGCCAGTTGGGGCTTTGGGCGGGGTTTTGGCTGGTGAACGGTGTGGCTTATCATTTCCTGATTCGGTCCATAGATTCCTCGCCCCTTCCCCGGGTTTTCGTGTTGGCGGGCATATTCTCGATAGCGTGGGTGGTAGGTTTCGTAAGCCTGGTGACGCCTGCGGGCCTGGGGGTGATGGAAGGCACATTGGCCTTTCTGCTCAGCTTCTACTTCCCAATCCACGTAGCCACCGTCATCGCCTTGTGGACCAGAGTGGTCAGGACGGCGGTCGACCTCGTCTCGGCGGCAATTGCCTGGAGGCTCTAGGCGAGTATGCTGATGCCCGAAGAGGCCGGATCGTCTCGAACGAACCGGATACGACGGCGAGAAGCGCCACTCCGCTTGGCCTTGGTGGGGCTTATCCTGGTATTGGTGACCTGTTTGGGCTCATTACTGCGATGGCAGTACGCTGTTTCGTCCAGCCCTTTCTGGGACGAGTTCATCACCTTGTGGAACGCTAGCAACATCGTAGAGGGTCTCGCTTCCCCGTTCAAATGGGGCCCGGGAGCCGATGCCCCTCTCTTCCGGAATCTTGAGGCCCTCATCCTACAGTGTTTCGGATTCACCGCCATCGTAGCCCGGGCACCCAGCATTGTCATCAGTGTGGCGACGATTCCGGTGATATTCTACGTGGGCAGAAGGATGTTCTCGGTATCTGCGGGTCTTGTGGCTTGCGCGCTGATGGCATTTGCCCCTGATCTTGTGATTTGGGGTGCACGTGCCAGGTCGTATTCGCTGTTCCTGTTGCTTACGATCCTGAGCGCCTTCTTGTTCTATCGGTGGATGATCGAGCCTGACGATGAAGGCCAGATCAGCCGCCGCCACGGCTGGCTGTTTGTGGTTTCCTACGTAGTCGCTCTCCTCACCCACTTGGAAGCTATCTTGCTATTGCCGGGCTTCGCTTTGAGTGCCCTGATAACACGCGGCCCCAGAGTCTTCACTCGAAAATGGGTGTTGTTAGACTTCCTGGTCTGCGGTGCAGGTGTCATCGCAGTATTGGCGTTGTTCCTTCGGGGTGAGACCATCCCTGGATCGATCCCTTTGAACCACACTCTGTGGGCCGGGTCCGCGCAGATTGAGTTGGGTCCGAAGAACCTGGGAGTATTCGTCAAGTTCCTCCGGCGCGCCCCAGGCGGTTTCGCATTACTTCTAATTGCCCTTTGCGGCTTTGCCTACCTTGTAGTATGGGCTGCCAAGAACGTTTGGCCCAGGGAGTGGTCTTCTAGAAACCGTGTGCCGCTGGCAAGCGAGGCTGCGACGGTTCATTGTCCAAGCGCTCCGGACACGTGGCAGAATCACGGATTGGTGCTGTTGTATGTGCTACTACTATCGGTGACTGGGATGATCGTTTTCCTCCTGGGACCAAGGTGGGGAAGCGAAACAAGATACGTGTTGTTTCTCTTCCCCATCTTGTCCTTGATCGTAGGAGCCATTTCCGTGCGGTTCCTAGGCTTTCTGCTTCGGCGGGTATGCATAGTCGGGCAAACGATGCAACAATGGATGGTATTGGGTTTCGTCACGGTGGGGATAGGGCTCGTCGGGGTGTCGTCCGTATCAGGGCAGGCCATATCTCGACAGGAATGGGGCTATGATCTGGCTTTCAGGTACGTAGGCGATCAGTGGCGAGAAGGAGACGTGATCGTAACGGTAGCTCCCATCGCCTGCCTTGTCTCTCTGGAGCAGTGCGATTACATCGCCATTCAGAAGGCCTACGAGACTTATGCTATTGAAGAGAAAGGCAGATTGGTGGAGGCAGTGACCGGGTTGCCCCTGATACTCACGGTTGAGGGGATGAAGGAGGTACTGGACAGCCATGAGCGGGTTTGGTTTGTCACAGATGAAGGAAGATTCATCAGCAGGTACGATTCGGATTTCATGCAACTCGTTTGGGATAGAATGGAGTTGGTTTCCAATGAGCGCGGGGCTTTGGTGTTTCGATCTCTGCAACCCAAACAACCTTTGATCCGGCATGAAATGGACATCAGTCTTGAGGGAAAATTCTGGCTGCAGGGTTGGGATCTCAACGGAAAGGCCTTTTCCCCCAGTGACAAGCTGGAACTGATTTCATATTGGCAGGGCGTGGAATACGCCCAGTATTTTGGGCTGGATTACTCGATATTTGTGCATTTGGTCGACCGCGAGAACGGGCTATTGGCCCAAAGCGACGGCTACCCGGTTCGGGGTCTGTATCCCACTAGTCATTGGCGTTCGACAGAAGTTGTCATCCCCGACCGAAGAATCATGACGCTGCCCGCCGATATCCCACCAGGTCGTTACCGATTGGAGATAGGAATGTACTTTTTATCAACAGGAGAGCGTTTGCAGGTTTGGGATGAGTCAGGGTCGCCTACGGGTGACAAGATCACCCTCGACTATATCAAGGTTGGAGAGGGCTATGACGATCACTTGACACCGACGAACCCTTTGCAGGTGAATTTGGGTGATGAAGTCAAGCTCTTGGGTTACGATCAGGTTCCTGCCACGGCCGACTCAGGAAGGAGTATGATCCTGACGTTGTATTGGCAGGCATTGGCGAAGATGGAGCGAGACTACACTGTGTTTGTCCATCTCGTGGCAGAGGATGGTGAGGTTGTCAGTCAACATGATGGGCAACCTGAAGGAGGGTTCTATCCTACTTCACACTGGGATGAGGGCGAAGTGGTGAGGGACGAGCATGTCCTGTCTGTACCTGGCGAAACTGGAGCTGGGGAGTATGAGCTCAGGGTGGGAATGTACGTCTTGGAGGACATGAATCGCCTTCCCGTACAGGGGGGCGCAGCAGATGGGGATTGGGTCGTTTTGACCAGCGTGTCGGTGGGCGGCGGATAATCCGAATATTGGATGGTATCAGGCGCAGTTGATGATGGAAAGCGAAGGCCTCTCACGGAGGGTAGGCGCACATCGAGTATGGGGTTTCTTCGTGCTGGCAGCTGTCTCGCTGTTCACCGTCTTGGGTCTGTATCTACGATATACCTATGCCAGCACGAGCAGCCCCTACATTGACGAATACACAACCATGTGGGTGGCTCAGAGGACCATCCAACACGGCTATCCCGTTTTCTCAACCGGCGCGCTCTATGCCCAGGGCTTGGTGTTCACTTATCTTGATGCCATGTTTATCCATCTGTTTGGATTCAGTGAGTTGATGGCTAGGATGCCCAGTCTGATCCTGAGCGCGGCCTACATTCCCTTGTCATATTGGGTGGGAAAGAGCATTTTCTCCGAGCGCGAAGGACTCCTAGCTTGTGCCCTAGTGGCGTTGGATCCTCAGTCGATAATCTGGGGAGGGCGCGCTCGAAACTACAGCCTGCTGGTTTTCCTGGTACTACTGGTGTTGTATTCTGTCTACCGGGGTGTGGTCGCCCAGGATAGGCCTGCATATCGTCGGCTGGCGCTATTGTTCTTTCTTGTCGCTGTGTTCTCTCACAATGAGGCGATGTTGTTGTATCCGACTTTGGTCGTGGTGGGCTTGCTTTGGCGAGGATGGCGCTGGTTCTTGCGCTGGCCAGTGCTTGCCGAGAATCTGATAGCCGTATCGGGAATGGCCCTGAGTTTGTGGCTTTATCGGCTCATGCAACCTGCAGGGTGGTCAGAAGTGGGTGCAGGGCTCGGGGAGGTGGCCCTTTCGGTGGACCTGGGTGATGCGTGGGGCGGCTATAGGCGCTTCTTCGTAGGCCCTCACCAACTGCCGTTCGTGGGGCTATTGACCATCTTGGTGGGCATGGCCGTTGGGTATCTGCTTATTCAATGTTGGCGAAAAGGAGTGAGGCAACTGCTCGATCCTGCTGGTAGGGACAGCGGCCTTCTCTTTCTTAGCGTCGTCTTTGTCCTCGTGGTGCTGGAGATGGTCCTGTTTGTCAGCGAAGGGCGGCGTAGCGCGCGGTACCTTTTCATGCTCAGCCCTCTCTTCTTCCTTATCGCTAGCGCTATGTCGGTCCGAGGTCTTGATTTCCTGGGGGATGTGTTGAGGAGGCGTGACACGGGTGTCGTTCTCTCAGCGCGTCAATCTCTCCTAGTGAGGGGCGCGGTAACCGGCGCGACGCTGACACTCATCACCGTTTTGTCTCTACCCGCCTCCCTCGCGGCTGCACACCGTCAGGAGCTGCAGTATGATGTGGCTTTTCAATACGTCCGAGAGCATATGAGCGAAGGTGACAAAGTGATGACGTTTGCAACATCTGCATGCGTCCTCTATCTGGGGAGATGTGACTATGTGGTTGTGGAAAAGGACTTCCACGCCTACGCTACGCAGCGAGGGGATCACTGGGTGGAAGCCTGGGCTGGTGCGCCAATCTTGTTCACCGATGAAGCGCTGAAAGAGGCAGTAGAGGAACCCGATAGAATGTGGTTTGTCATTGATGAGGTGAGGTTTCGCACCAGGTATACCTCGCACTTCATCCAGTATGTGTGGGACCACATGGAATTGGTGGCAAGACCGGATAGGGTCTTTGTCTTTCTGGCTGAGAATCCCCCGCCGCCGGAGCTACCTTTCCAGCATTCAACTTATCTGAACTTCGATGACCGGCTTGCGCTTGTGGGTCACGGACTCAGTGGACGTGCTTTCCAGCCTGGCGACCAAGTGCGTCTGTCTCTTCGCTGGCAGGGGCTGGCGCCCATGGTGCACAGCTACAGCATCTTTGTGCATCTTGTCGATGCGAGCAATTCCCTGTGGGCTCAGAACGATGGCGCCCCGTTGGCAGGTCTGTATCCAACCATTCATTGGGTGCCGGGGGAGATCATTTCCGATGGTAGGGCACTAACTTTGCCCGCCGACATCCCTCCGGGCCGGTATCGCCTGGAGGTGGGCGTGTACCAGCCGGAGAATCTGCAACACCTGGCGGTCCTGGATAAGGCGGGGAACTACGTGGCGCATAGGAGCACACTCGACTATATCCAAGTTCAGGCAGAGCGACCCGAGCCTTTTTCGCCGCAACATCTCGTCGCCGCGAGGTTCGGAGATGAGGTGACGCTGTGGGGATACGATCTGGACACAGCAAGTGTCACCGATGGGCAGGCGGTGCACCTCGTGCTATATTGGAAAGCTGAGAGAGAGATGGAGGAGGACTACACGGTATTCGTCCATTTGATAGACGCGGATGGACGAATCTGGGGGCAAAGGGATAGTCAGCCAGAGAATGGCTTCTACCCTACCTCGCATTGGGACGTGGGCGAAACAGTGAAGGACGAATACGAGATACCCTTTGGTCCTGATGCCGTGCCCGGTGTCTATCAAATCGAGGTGGGTATGTATGTCCTGTCGACTGGCGAACGTCTTCAGTATGTTGATGAAGCGGGCCGGATCGTGGGAAGCGCCCTTGTATTGGAAGATGTGCGGCTGGAGAGATAGCTGCTAGTGCTGTGGGAATCTGATGTGCTAGCCGTCGGTAGTTCAGGAGCACGTATGCATGGGGGGTTGGCTTGAATAGGCGCCAGACAAGCCGTCTCCAACTGATGCTGGTCCTGTCGCTTATCGTGATAGCTCTTGGCCTTCGACTGTCATATGCCCTTCTCACCAATCCCTATGTTGATGAGTTTGCATCGGTATGGGCTGGCAAACTGATCCTACAGCACGGCATTCCTGTTACACCTGCCGGAGTGCTATACAACCGTGGTCTCTTGTTCTCATATCTGGAAGCGGTCAGTACAGCCTTGTTTGGTTGTAGCAAGCTCGCCACTAGGCTGCCCAGCATCTTCGTGGGGGTGGTCGGGGTAGGCGTCACATATCACATAGGCAGGAGGCTCTTCTCTGTCCGCGTTGGTCTCCTGGCAGCCACTCTGCTGGCCTTCTCGCCTGATGCCATTATGTGGGCGGGAAGGGCGCGGATGTACGCTTTGCTGCAGGTGATTTTTCTGCTTGCTGTCTATGCCCTGTACTTGGGTGCCTTGGAATCCAAGAGCAGTCGCTTGTACGTCTTTGGGGCGTGTTTCTGGGTCGCAATTCTGGCGCATTTCGAGGCCATATTGCTGTACCCCGCCTCGTTGCTTGTCCTCCTCGTCTTCAAAGGGCGCAAATGGTTCACGAGTCGAGAGGGGTTGCTCGTTAACATCATTTGCTGTTTGGGTGTGGTAGCAGCCTATGTGATTCAACGAATGGGACGTTCTCCCGACTTCAGCCGGTTGAGTGGCGCTGGAAGCAGCATAGCAAGCCATCTGCCGCGGCTATGGGGCGCTCTACCGAGGCAAGTGGCGTTCTTGCTGCGGCCCGAGTATCTGCCTCTGACGATACTGTTCGTGATCGGTCTTTTCTATCTACTGAGCTATGCCGTCGCTGGAAGTGCTGGGCGGCGCACGCGCAAGGACCTCGTAGGGAAGAACGGCGAGTGGCATCGCAACCTTGCTTTCGTCTACCTGGTCTTCTGCCCCGTTTGGCTGGCTATCGTCGCCATTGGAGGCGCTGCGTATAGCAATCCGCGGTACGTCTTCATGCTACTGCCACTGTTCCTGCTGATCGCTGCATCGACGACGGAACTGTTGCTGGCGCTAACGCGCTTGGCCTGGCGCGTGAGGGAGGCGAGATCGGGTCTCTCCTTCGCGGCACCGTTCCGCCCTTGGCCAATCGAATGGCTGTTCGTGTTCATGGCAGCAGCGCTATACCTGCCGGGTGCGATCTCCGTGATGAGCGACCAACAACCGGGATTGGATCAGGCCATGCAGTATGTGTCGGATCGCTGGGGGGAAGGAGACGCCGTGATGACCCCGTCACCGCCGGCGGCGGCAGTTCAGCTCGGTAGATGCGACTACTTCGCCATTCAGAAGGTGTATGAGGATTACGTTGTTCAGAGGAATGGAGAACTAGTGGACATGTGGACAGGGGCTCCCCTGCTGAACTCTATCGCCGGGTTGGAACTCGCCTTGACGCAACATGAGCGCGTCTGGCTGGTTGCAGACAATGAGCGAATGTCGCGGCGGTATGATCTTGACTTCCTACAGTATGTTGTGGAGCAGATGGAGGGAATCGAAGACATCGAGGGGGTCAAGGTCGTTGAGTTCAAGGGTCTCCGCTACCGCGAAGAGGACGCTGCCGAACACCCAGTTGCAGTGAGCTTTGCTGACAGAATGACCTTGATCAGTTATGGCCTTAACGGAGATGCTCTCCAACCTGGCGACCGGGTACGCCTCAGTCTGCGCTGGCAGGGCTTGACACCCATGTCAAACAGCTACAGCGTCTTTGTGCATCTTGTTGATGCGAACTCTTCTCTCTGGGCCCAGAACGATGGCGCTCCACTGGCAGGCTTGTATCCGACCACGCACTGGATACCAGGAGAGATCGTTCCTGATACGAGAGAGATCGGTTTGCCTGCTGATATCCCTCCTGGCCGGTATCGCCTGGAGCTAGGCGTGTATCAGCCGGAAGACCTGGAGCACTTGGCGGTCACGGATGAGGAGGGGAACCACCTAGGAGACAGAGTTGTTCTGGACTATGTCCAGGTCCGGGAGGCGACCGCTGAGCCTTTTTCCCCACAACATCTCGTGGAGGCTGATCTGGGAAATGTGGCGAAGCTATGGGGATATGATGTAGACACAAAGATCGCCAAAGCGGGGGACACGCTGCACCTGGTGCTCTATTGGATAGCTCAGGAGGAGGTGCAGGAGGACTACACCGTGTTCACCCACTTGATAGACAACGCGGGAGGAATCTGGGGGCAAAAGGACAATCAGCCGGTGAACGGGTTCTACCCCACCTCGTTCTGGGATGAGGAGGACGTGTTAAGAGACGAGTACGAACTCACGATTGACCGTGATGCACCCCCAGGACGGTATCAGATTGAGGTAGGGATGTATGTCCTGGCCACAGGGCGACGTCTGCCCGTGATGGATGAAAACGGGCCAGTTGAAGGTGATAGGGTATTGCTAGGCGAGATAGAAGTGGTGAAGTGAGGGGCGCATATGGTACAGGGGAAGAGTTCGGAGAGAGACCAGGGGGTGTGCTCAGAATCCAACATTGAGTTATCGGTGGTCGTTCCGTTGTTGGATGAGGAAGAGAGCATAGGGCCTCTCTACTCAAGCGTGCGTGATGTTCTCGAGGGATTGGGGAAAGAGTACGAAATCCTGTTCGTGGACGATGGCAGTCAAGATGGGTCCTTTGACGTCTTGAAGTCACTATACGAGGAGGATCCTCAGCACATCCGCGTCATCCAGTTCCGCCGCAATTTCGGAAAGACCGCTGCCTTAGCTGCTGGCTTCAAGCAGGTTCGGGGCGGTACGGTGATCACCATGGACGCCGATCTGCAGGATGATGCGACGGAAATCCCCGCGCTCCTAAATGAGCTAGACAAGGGATATGACCTGGTCAGTGCGTGGAGACTCCGCCGCCAGGACCCTGTGTCCAAGACGTTGCCCTCCCGCATTTTCAACCGCGTTGTGTCTGCGCTCACAGGCGTGAGAGTGCACGATCTCAATTGTGGGTTCAAGGCCTATCGGAGAGAGGTTACCAGAGACATGAAGCTATACGGGGAGTTGCATCGCTTCATACCTGTGTTGGCCCATTGGCGAGGATATCACGTGGGAGAGGTTCAAGTGGTCCACCACCCCAGGAAGTATGGCAGATCCAAGTACGGGTTCAGACGCCTGGGGCGGGGTTTCCTAGACTTCCTGATGGTCTTGTTCCTTACCTACTTTCTGAAGAGACCCATGCATTTCTTTGGGAGCATTGGTGTAGTCCTGTCCCTATGTGGCGTTGGCATAGGCCTCTACCTTACTTGGCTGTGGATTTTCAGAGGGGGCATTGGTTGGCGGCCTATACTCTTCGTCGGCATCCTTTTGATCATCGTGGGGGTGCAGATGGCCTCCATCGGGCTCCTGGGCGAGATGATTAGGAACTTCGCGTATGAGGCTGAGGAGGAGTATTCGATCCGCCGCTTCTTGCACTGATGGAGGCCGCTGGTTGTCATCGGCAAAGGAACGCCTCAGGATGGAAACGGGTTCGAAAGTGTGCTCACAGTACCAGCATTGGTGCTACGCATCGGTGCATTCCCCTCCATCACGGCTGCTAGTGCATGGTTAGAGGAGGCGGTGTCTTGTCTATGCTACACGAGGTGATACAGCGATTGTGCGCTTTGTCGGAGAGAAAGAAGAATGTCCTGTCGGTTGTGGTCCTTCTGCTGTTGGCCACCCTATTCTTCGCCAACGTCTTGTTCACGGATCAGGTCCTGGTGAGCGACAATCTGGATAGGTACTGGCCGTGGAAACACCACCGCGATTATTCGCAGACAAAAGCCTCAAATCGCCTCTTTGATAGACTTCTCCACGAGTACCCCCTCAGGCTGATCGCCGTGCGCATGGTCAAGAGTGGGGAATTGCCACTATGGAATCCGTACATCCTGAGTGGAACGCCCCTGCTCGCCACCGAGTCCCCTCGAGGGTTCCTGTACCCTCTTAACGTGATCTTCGTGTTGACAGACCCGCTAAGAGCCCTCGGCTACGCCTCGTTCTTGCATTTGTTCCTAGCTGCTGCGTTCACGTTTTCCTACTTGAGGAGCATTGAGTTGAGCCGGCCCAGCTCTCTCATCGGCTCTATCGTGTTCGGGCTGGGAGGCTACTTCTTAGTGTACCTCAGCTTGGTGGAGCTGGTGAATACGGGCGTATGGCTCCCACTAATGCTTCTCTGTGTGGAGAAGCTAGTGCGCGAGAAACAACGATTATGGGCGATGGTCCTAGCTTTCGCGATCGGAATGGTTGGTTTGGCAGGTCAGTTCTCGATACTTGCGTATGAGTTGCTGGCCGTGGGCCTATATTCGGCGTGGAGACTGATTCCCATGCTCAGAGTTCAGGGAACGGCCAAAGCGGCTCAAACTGCTCTATGGCTGATTGTGGCTGTGATCATGGGGGTCTGTTTGTCTGCCGCGCAACTGATACCTACGTACGAGGCCCTACCATTCTTCGATCGTGCGCACAGGTCTTATGAAGCTCGACTGGGGCGAGGGCGATCTCCATTGTTCTTGGCGACAGCCATCATTCCCGATGTGTTCGGCAATCCGGTAGATCGCCCTGGCTGGGGTCGCCATGCATTTGGCTATAACGTCCCGGGGTATTACGCCGGAGGGAGCACGTACGCGGGGGTGTTGCCGTTGGTGCTGGGCGTGTCGGCGTTGATTCTTAACAGGAGGAGGCACGGCGCTTTCTTTGCCGCACTGGCTGTCCTTTCTGTCGCCATATTCGTCAATACGGGGCTGTTTCGAATTCTGTACCTAATCCCTATCTTCAGATTTGGCAGAGAAACGGATGCCAAAATCCTCTATTTCTTTGGTATATCGGTTCTGACTGCACTGGGACTTGATGCTGTGCTTCGGTCCAGTGACCGGGCGCGAAGAAGAATGACGCGCAGGATTGGACTCGCGCTCTGCCTCAGCGGGTTTGCCGCTGTCGCCATTGTCGCCTTGGCGGGCCTCGCAATGAACTCGGGAGGGATTGGCCAAGATGTCGAACTCCTGAGGCATTGGTACCATTACAATACCGCCAATGTCATGCGCTTCGTTCTCCTGGCGTTTGCGGGCTCGCTGCTGTTTCTCCTGTTGGCCCGGGATAGGATCCAACCCTACGTGTTCGGCGTACTGGCGATCATCCTTGTTGTCGCGGATCTCTTTTACTTCGGCTGGAAATTCAATCCGGTACAGAGTCCTGATAGTCTGTATGCGGAAACAGATAGCATCCGGTTCCTGCAAGCCGATCGAAGTCTCTACCGGGTGATAAGAGGGCCTCGGTCCAAGCGGGTTTTCCCGCCGAACTCTCTGCAAGTATATGGCATATCAGATGCTCAGGGTTATACTCCGCTGCTGTTGGACAACTACGCTCAGTTCATGGACCTGATTGAGGACGGAATCTCAAGGGACAGAAGTATCTACCCTCCCGACCGCGCTGCCTCCCTTTCGTCCAAGCTGCTTGACCTTCTGAACGTGAAATACGTGATCAGTAGAGAAGACACGCGCGAGGACATGGCGTGGCTGGAGCAAAGTGATGACACCATAGAGCTTGTGTACGATGGCGAAGTCAAGATCTATGAGAATAAAGATGCCTTACCAAGAGCCTTTGTGGTCACGAACTACGAAGTGCTGCAAGACAAAGAAGAGATATTCGCCGAACTGACAAGAGAAGGGTTCGATCCTGCGAGTTGCGTGATCTTGGAACAGGAACCGGCACCGCACGCTGTGGGTGCTGATGTCTTGGCGCGCGAATCATCCGCTAACATACTTGAATACGCACCAAGCAGGGTAACCGTTGAGGCTCGGATGTCGAGCGACGGCTTTCTAGTGTTGAGTGATTTGTACTACAATGGTTGGAGAGCGTTCGTGGATGGGGATGAGGGCACGGTCTACAAGGCTGATTACATCTTCAGGGCGGTGCAACTGAGTGAGGGCAGGCATATCGTCGAATTCGTATTCGACCCTCTGTCCTTCAAGGTAGGCGTAGCCGTGAGTGTTCTGACGCTGCTACTAATGGCTTCTCTGCTGGTAAGTACTATGCTCAGGAGGATCTGACAAGCGCTTTCTTCGCCGATCATCATGCCGCAGCAGTGCCGGGTTGCTCCGGGGGCGGAGACTCCCGCCATAGCCGGGCGAACAGCCTTTGGTGCGTATCTGATGTGCGATTGTGGAGGGCATCGTTTGCATCCAGAGTTGTCGAGCGGAGGCAGCGTGGTGACTTTACACTCTGCGGTGGCCAAAGCAGTTGAAGCGAGGAAATGGCTGACTGTTACCTGCAGCCCAAGGGCTTGTTTCGGGTAACAGGTGTACCCGTTGGTGTGAAAATCTGCTTGCTAGTGGTCAGGTTGTCGGAAACCGTGCAGTCCGAGGCGGTTCGAGCCGATAGCCGAGCTGGGTTGCAAGGCTGAGGAGCCTACGCTTGAAGATTCGTACCTTCCCCAGACTGGATAGGGGCAAAGCGACAATAGTCTTTGTAGTGTTGTCCTATACTTTGATAACAGTGTTCATGACCTATCCTGTAGCCTGCCAACTCACGTCGGCGCTGGCGGGGGCGCCGATGGGGGATGCATACCAGCACATGTGGTCGCTGTGGTGGACCAAGAAAGCGCTGTTGGATCTTCACATTAGCCCTGCGCGGTTGACTGACCTCTACCACCCTTCCGAGCCGGACCACCCTATGTTGGTCATCAGCCCCTTTGTTCATCTCTTGGCTCTGCCCCTGGTGCTAGCCTCTAGCCCCGTGGCCGCTTACAATGTGGAGTTTCTGCTTTCTTTCATCCTGACTGGGACGGCAACCTATCTTCTTTGTTACTACTTCACAAGAAACAGTATGGCATCCTTCGTTGGCGGCCTTGTCTTTGCCTTCTTTCCCAATAAGATGCTACATTCCATGGGGCACCTCCCCCAGATCACGCTGTACCTGTTTCCCATATATGTGCTATTCTTGTTTCTCCTGCTGGAAGAGCCCAATCTGAGGCGCGCCACCAGTCTGGGCGTGGTCTTGGCCCTTTCTGCCTTGGTACACATCATACACATTGCCTATCTCCTGATCCCTTGTACCTTGGTCTTCTTCGTGTGGCATCTGTGTGCTGACCGGCCGAAGATTCTTGCTCCGAACTTCTTGAAGAGCGTTGCCGTGGCGTTCCTATTGGCATGCCTATTGACCGTGCCATTATTTGGTCCTTTCATACTGGATCGGGTGTCAGGCGAATTGACACATCTGCAAGCAGGGGGAACCGAAGCATACTCGGCTGACCTGCTGAACTTCCTGACTCCCTCTTTGGATCACCCTGTTCTCGGACCATTCCTGCGACAACTACCATTCCCTGTCCCTGGGCATAAAGATGATGAGACCTTGGTCTATGTGGGCCTTGTTACGGTATTCCTGGCGACGGTGGGATGCAGTCGAAACTGGAAGCGGAGAGGGATGTGGGTGGTCCTGGGATCAGTCGCGGCCATCCTGGCCTGCGGTCCCGTCTTGAAGGTCGGCGGCCAGGCGGTGCAGGTCACTGTCGGGGGCGAGGAGTGGCGCATTCCTCTTCCCTACGGTTTGCTCCTGCGCCTCCCCTTCTATGAATGGGGCCGAATTCCTGCTAGGCTACTTGAGACGGCGATGTTGTCTTTGGCGATATTGGCCAGCTATGGGGCAGCATTATTGCTGACCCGTCTCAGAACTCTGCAAATGAGAATTGCCCTAGTTGCGACAATTACGGTGGTCGTCCTATTTGAATACGTGATAGTGTTCCCTTTCCCCGTGAGCCGGATGCCGATGCCGACTTTCTACAAGCAGTTGGCGGCCGACTCGGAGGACTATGCCATCCTCGACGTACCTCTGACGGGTTGGCGCGCGACCAATACCAATATGTATTACCAAGTAGCCCACGGGCGCCCTATAGTGGGAGGATTCATATACCGTGTCCCGCCAGGCGTGCGTCCCGCGCTGAGGCTTTTCGAGCTCTTGGTAACACCGTTTCCTGAGACTGATGATATCATAGCGCCGTTGAGTGGCCCAGAACGGGCTGCACTCCTCCGCCGCTACGACGTCGGTTACGTGGTGTTGCACAAGCCACTCTTCCCGGTGGAGGAGTTATCGCTTTCGATCGCGCTCCTGGAGTCCTTTCCAGGTGAAAGGGCATACGAGGATGAGCACATAGTAGCTTTTCCTGTGCCATCGGGCAGCGGTGGAGCGGTGGCCTCGGTTCCGCTGCTAGCGATGGGCAGGAATTGGTGCTCAGCCGAATACTCTGACAACGTTCCTTTCCGGTGGATGGGCAACGATGCGACCATAGAGGTCTGGGTTCATGAGGAGGGCGAGTATCAGCTGCGCTTCGAGCCCCAGCCGTTTGAAGGCCCAAGGCACCTGCAGATTTGGGTTGACGAGGAGCTGGTCGAGGAGTATAGCGTGGACGGAGTCCACAGCCATACGACATCTCCGTTTGTGCTGGACGGTGGGGAGTGGACTGTGATAAGCTTCCACGTACCGGAGGGATGCGAGAGGCCTAGTGAGGTATTGGAGGGCAGCCGAGACGGCAGATGTTTGAGCATGCTGTTCCGACAGGTGAGTATCGAGGCTTCCGGATAGCCCACCGTGTTTTCCCGTGCTTGCTTGGGGCGGGCAGGGTTCGACAAGTCTGTGTCATAGAATACAGTCTGGTCCCGGAGGGCGGCTCCAAAGGGACCAGGAATTGGTTGAGGGACCGCACCAAAGATCCCGAATGGCAATGGTAGGCGGTGATGGATTCGATACATACCGGTTGCGCACGACATGCCGATGAGACGGTCATGTCGGTCACGGTGGCTGTTCGTCAGGACGAGAGCGTCACCCAGCAAACGCCAGCGCACATCCTCGGTCGAGGCCACGCTGCGATAGCAATCGCCGAGTCGTACTCGATTATCAGCCTTCGACCCCCTTGTGTTTGGGTAGAGCTATGTGTGAGCTGAAGCCAAGAGCAGAGGGGAGGCAGCGAGCACAGCGGATTGGCAGCGCTGCGATATTGGGAAGTGATTCGCGGCGTTCCGAGATAGGCGAAGCGCCGTTGTGGTGGCATCGGTGGGGACTTTTCAGTTGAGAAGGGCAGGAGAGATCACGATGAGGCGCACAAGGACCTTACTGAGTTCGCTTGTTTTGGTTGTCTTGCTGTTCCTGGCCCATACCCGTGACGCTCATGCGTATATTGACCCAGGCAGCGGCAGCTACATAGTTCAGTTGATCATAGCCGGCCTGCTCGGGGCCGCCTTTGCAGCTAGGATCTATTGGAAGAGGATCAAGGAATTCTTTTCACCGGGGCAAGAGAAGGAAGATGGTAGCGAGTAACGGGATAGTTCCGAGCTCCTTTCGGGATCGAAGCGGGTTCCTCTTTTTTCAAGATGGCTTAATCTACCGTCAAGTAAATACCATCTACAAAGAGAACTACGACCATCTGATGAACTCGGGCCTGTACGAGAGCCTAGTAGCTTCGGGATTGCTGGTTTTCCACGAGGAGGTCGGCACCGACTATGCCAGAACTGATGGTGCCTATAAGGTACTGGAGCCTGAGTTGATACCATTCATATCATATCCGTATGAGTGGTGTTTTAGGCAACTGAAGGACGCGGCACTAGGTACACTTGAGATCCAGAGGAGAGCACTGGATTTCGGCATGACCCTGAAAGATGGTAGTGCCTACAACATGCAATTTCTGAAAGGGAGAGCGGTACTGGTTGATACACTTTCTATTGAGAAGTACCGGAAGGGGCAGACTTGGGTTGCTTATAGACAGTTCTGTGAGCACTTCCTTGCTCCCTTGGCCCTCATGAGCTACAAGGACATTCGTCTGAATCAGTTGTGTCGGATTCACATAGATGGCATCCCGTTGGATCTAGCGAGTTCGCTTCTTCCGTTACGTACCTGGTTGAGCTTCCCCTTGCTTTCCCACATTCATCTTCATGCCAAGAGCCAAAGGCATTTCGCTGATAAGACCGTAAATACAACAGGGCGTCAAATCAACCGCCGAGGTTTCTTGGGTCTGATTGATAACTTAGAATCTGCTGTCAAGAGACTGGACTGGCGGCCGAAGGGTACGGCGTGGGCTGAGTACTATGAGGACACCAATTATCCTCCACACGCTGTTGAACAAAAGAAACAGCTTGTGGCGGGATTCTTGGATGAGACGAATCCGAAGACGGTTTGGGACCTGGGTGCAAACAGGGGCCTGTTCAGCCGCATTGCCAGCGACAGGGGGATACCAACCATCTCTTTCGATCTCGATCCCGCCGCGGTTCAGAGGAACTATCTCGAGTGCGTTGAGAAGGGTGAGACCAATCTTCTGCCGCTCCTACTTGATTTGACCAACCCGAGTCCCAGTATCGGCTGGGAGAACCAGGAAAGGATGTCTATTCTGGAACGCGGTCCCGCGGATACAGTGCTTGCGCTGGCTTTGATCCATCATTTGGCGATCTCGAACAACCTGCCCCTCGATAAGATCGCTGGTTTCTTCAATAGAATCTGTAACTCGCTGATTATTGAATTCGTTCCCAAGAGTGACTCCCAGGTCCAAAGACTCCTTTCGACAAGGGAAGACATTTTCTCCGACTACACACAGCAGTTTTTTGAGAGTACATTCAGGGAGCATTTCAGCGTGCGAAGTTCTGTGAAGATCAGGGATACGGAGAGAACCTTGTACCTGATGCAAAAGGGGCAGAACAGCACATGAAGAAAGCGCTTGTTTTTCACCCGATCTTGTTTGTGATATTCCCGGTACTGTTTCTATTTGCTCGCAACATGGACCTATTCCATGTAGGCACGATTCTTGGGCCCATAGTCGCTACAGCTTGCCTTGCACTGCTTGCCTGGGTTGCACTGAGTCTTGTGCTCAAGGACACAAGCAAGGCAGGGTTAATCGTCTCGCTTTTCCTCTTGTTGTTCTTTTCATATGATATCTTTCTTGGAGCGATAGAGGACTTCGTGAGAGGACTCGGGGTATCGAGAGCCTGGACGCGCGAGTACCTCTGGCTATGCCTTTTGCTTGTCTGGGCTATTCTCTTCACCCTCGGCACCTGTTTGCTGGCAAAGGCCCGCCGGAACCTTCGCAATCTCACGAATGTGGCAAACGTCATAGCTTCTGCTCTGGTGGTGATGTCGCTGATCAATATTGGGGCTTACGAGGTGCACACGAGATCACCTTGGCGGGAGGCTTTGAGCACGGAAAGAAAAGAGGCGAATCCGGCGGACTTGGAAGAAGCTGGTATGCTTCCGAACATATACTATATCATTTTGGACGGATACGGCAGAGCGGATGTTCTCGAGGAGATATACCAGCATGACAATACCGACTTTCTCGAGTACTTGACTGGCAAAGGCTTCTTTGTGGCCGATAGAAGCAGAGCGAACTACATGCAAACCACGTTGTCGCTGGCCTCATCTCTGAATTTGACGTATCTCGATGACTCGGCCAACCGACTCGATATCGAATCTAGTGACAAGACGCCTCTGGTCAGAATGATCTGGGATAGCAGAGTCGTTCGTCTTCTGAAGAATCATGGCTACACGATTGTGGCCTTCTCTTCAGGTTGGTTTGGCACAGAGCTAAGGGGCGCTGACATTTACCTGGCTCCTCGATGGCACCCGGATGAATTTCAAAGTCGACTGATAGGAATGACTCCCGTTCCGGTCCTAGTGAATCAACTCGGAGGGCCTGATAGCTATGCTCTGCACAGGGAAAGGATCTTGTACACATTCGAGGGGCTCGCCGACGTGGCTGAACTGGAAGGTCCGATTTTCGTATTCGCGCATATCATAGCTCCCCATCCGCCTTTTGTGTTCGGGCGGCACGGGGAGGCAATCGATCCCGAGTACCGATTTACCATGAAAGACGGAGGCCAGATCATAAACCGCGGACGACTTAGTAGAGATGAATATGTGCACAACTACAGGGAGCAACTTATCTTCACTAACAGTAGAATACAGGAGGCGGTTGATGGCATACTGTCTGAGTCAACAAGGCCCGCGATAGTGATTCTGCAAGGAGATCACGGCCCAGGCTCTATGCTAGACTGGGAAAGCGCAGACAACACCTATTTGAAGGAAAGGTTCTCTATACTCAATGCATACTACTTGCCCAACGGTGGGCACACGGACCTATATGATGAGATAACGCCTGTGAATACCTTCAGAGTCATCCTTAACCACTGTCTTGGCACGGATTATGAGCTACTAGAGGATGAAAGCCATTTCTCAACATATGGTCGTCCTTATGCATTCATGGATGTGACTGATGAGTTGGACAACGACGATGTCGGTATGAAAGACGTGGAATGACGGCTGCCGAGGTGCAGCACGAGGTCACCGTGGTTGATTTCGAGGATCTCTGGATCATCCGCCTGCGGGGACGTACACGTCAAACCCATACAAGTCCGATTCCAGCAAGACGTATTCACCGCCCGCCAAGTACTTCGCCGTGCCAGTCCACGTTCTGTTATAACGACTGAATACGACGTAGAGATCAGGCCTTTGCTCGAGAATGTATGCTTGCGCTGGGGTGGAAGGGGGCGACTCAAGAAGCCGATGGACAGCGCCTGCTCTGGCCGTCATGACCGCCTCCGGGTCCTTCGGCATATGAGCCAGGTCCTCGTTAGCTAGGCCGCCGGTGTCGAGGGTACGCAGGCCTGTGAGCAAGGGGATGAACCCAGCCTGGTGAGTTGCCAGCAAGGCAGAGTCATTGGAATGCTGGCGTAGCCAGGTGGAAATCTCCCAGTAGGGAACCATTTCTCTAACGTCGAAAGTGGGATTGGCGTACCAAGGTGCAAAATGCTTCCTCCAGCGTCTCATGATCCCCAGTCCCGCGTTCATTTGCTGCACAGCTAGCAGAATTGCAACGCAAACGGACAGAACGGTCACGGCTCTGCTCTTCGGAAGCTCAACGCCCAGGCCTCGTTTTACATAGCGCGCTCCGTTGATGATCAATAGTAGCAAAATAGGTACGATGGGTACCAGAAAACGGTAGCCCGCCATCCAGTCTCCTCCAACGAGCAACACGTATGCGCTGTAGGCCGCCAAGACGAACGCCAGAAACCTGGATGCATGCTTTTCGTCTCTGTAAACGCACACGGCCGCCAAGCCGAGCACCAGACCGGCACCACCCAGTGTGCGAAGATAGGGCTCGAAGTATCCGCTGTAGGTGCCCGCCATTGAAGCCGGGGATAGACTCGGCTGTACCTTCGCGTAGTACGAGTTGGGTAGCGGGTAACCGTAGTACCAAAGACGCCATGCTTCGTAGGTCAACGCTGTCACTATTGGCAGGAGCAGGACTGGCCAGTCGGCCCTACAGATCTGCTTTGAGCGAAGACGGGTAAACGACCAGTGGGCCCCTATTATGGCCACGAGAACGAAAGCGTCAGCTCGTACTAGGATGAGCAAAGATAGGCTAGTTCCACAGAGGAACGCGGCCCACACAGCCGTGCTTCCCTTCGGTGAGCGGCGACGATGCTCAACGTAACCGAGGTATGCGAACAGGCTCACTAGCAATATGCAGAGCAGAAAGTTTGTCTCTAGTGCCCCGACACTCCAGATAGCAAACGGACCGCTCGCGGCCAGCATCAGGCAGGCGAAGAGTCCCCAGCGGCTTTCAAGTCGGAGATAGCGGGTACCGATCACGTAGGTCAAGAAGAGGGCTATGACTGAAGAGACCAGACCGACATACTTCGACGCGAGGAAGAGCGCCTCCGGCCTGCCCGAAAGGCCCAGCGCCCGGTAGGCGATGGCCATCAGAATAACGTAGCCGAAGTCTGAGAACGCCTCAACCCTCTCTCCAGGGTTATATACCAGGCCACGCCCTTCTGCGAGGTTGACAGCGTATCTGAATACGATGCCGGGATCGTCCTCACCCCAAGCGAAGTAGATTAGGGCATTGGCCAAGAACACCAGAGCTATTAGGGTGAAGGCAATGGGTCTCCAGTGAGCACTCATCCAGCGCTTCACCAACTGCCCGGTAGATTTCGGATTTGTGATCACTATTGGTGTTTCGGGCGGCAAGGGAGCACTACCCCTCTCTTGCTGCCTGGCGGCTGCTGAAAGCATTGGCCAGGCTTCAGGCTGCCAAAGACACAGTCAGCTCCAGGGTGGCCGACAAGCGCTACAGCTTGTGCCTTCTCATCGTGGGAACCTCGGTGCGAACTCATCGGAGGGGTGGGCGAGTCTCGGCTGACTTGTCCACATTCCAAGTCCAAAACGGACGTGCCTCGGGCTCGTGGGCCGCATCGACAGTGAGCAAACCGCCTACTTGCGAGAGACAGGCCACTATGTTATGCTACAGTGTTGGCGGGCGCTCATCCTGCAACTTGGCAATCGCCTCCGGTCGGCACAAGCCGCGAGGCTTTTCTCTGTCTTAGGCTTGCGGGCATTGTATCACATCGGTTTTTGTGAAGCAAGGGAAAGGTGCGAAACGGGCGCATCTCACTTTTGTAGGGCCAAGTACCTTGGGGGAATGACCGGCACCTGGGTGCGTGATTGCCAAGCCTCAGAAATCGAAAAGCGGCCCTTCTGGGGCGCTGACACGCCTCTACACGCTCAGTTATGCCTTGTGTGGCCATTCTTGGAAGCAAGTTCGCCGAGTTGAGTACCTGTTGGTCCGAAACCTCCTGCAAATCTGGGGTAGACCGGCTATTGGGTGTGGACGGCAGCGCGACGTCTAGCTGGGACACAGGGAGCATGGTGAACCAGCAGGATTCCCTGTCACCAGTCTGTGATATCCCCCCTAATGAGCTCATTGTCAAGGCCGGCACACACTACTCGGAAACCGGAAAGCGCCTGCCAGTAAGGGATGACAACGGGCAGAGTATCGCCGAAGATACAATACCCCTCGGATCGGTGAGGGTAACCGAACGAGGCAACTTCGGTGGGATTCATCCGCGCCATCAGTCCTCGGGGGGGCTGCGTGTACCATGAAGGCGAGCAGCAGGGGCTCGTCCTTCGGTCAACCTGTGCTGGGGGTCTCGTATTGACGCCAGACGAGAGGTTATCATTCGTGGACGAGTGGCGTAGTTCAAGGATGATACGGTGATCTTGGGCGTGATTAGGATGGTAAGTAGCTGACCGTCTTATTGAGGGCGCATTGTGCCTGTAGGTGATTCCAGACCCTGGTTCGGCAAGTCAAGGAGAGTTGCGGGCTCATTGTCTGAATATGCCCTGCTCTTTGCTTTGGTGATCTTCCATTTGGTCAACAACTGGATCTACCTTTCCACCAGGGCGACCATTCTGGGTTTGGATTGGCCGTCGCATGTGTACATTCGTGCACTTCCTTCGCGTCATAGGATCTTTGTCCCTTCCGTGGCAACCTTGTGCACGCCGCAGGGATGATGGTCATTTCCTGGATGGACTCGGCTATGGCCCACTGCTGTGCAGAGTGATCTGGGTCACCTCTGCGCCGGCGCTGAGGGATAGTCTCTCTTCACGGTGCGCTTCGTGCTTCGAGAGGCTGAGAGACCGACAGGTGTCTTGCTTCTCGCGTGCTCCCGCCTCCGCCTCGTAACGGGGCCGGCGTAGCTACGTCTCCGGCTCATTCGCCCACTGGCATCGTCGGAGATTCGCGTCACTGCGGCGCCATTGTCCCGCGATCTCTGATTTGATACCGGAATCGGCTTGCTATTGCCGATTTCGGAGGATATAATGTGATGAGTTTGGGTTTCAAGGAGAGGCATGGGGTAGAGGGTTTGAGAGAGCAAGTAGCCATCGATCAACCGGAACTCTCAGTTGTCATTCCTCTATACAACGAAGAGGACAACATAGAACCCCTCTATCTGGGTCTCAAGGAAGTCCTGGAGGGTCTGGGCAGGAGATACGAGATCATCGCCGTGGATGATGGTAGCACTGATGCCAGCTTCGAAGTGCTGAAGCGACTGCATGTTGATGATCCGTTGCTGAAAGCGATCCGCCTACGCCGCAATTTCGGCCAGTCGGCTGCTCTTGCCGCTGGCTTTGATCGAGCTGGAGGGCGGGTCATCATCACTATGGATGCCGACTTGCAGAATGACCCCGCAGACATTCCGAAGCTATTGGACACAATAGGCGAGGGGTGCGATATCGTCAGCGGCTGGCGCGTCCAGCGCCAGGATACTTTCCTGAATCGTCGCGTGCCGTCGAGCATGGCCAACTGGCTCATATCCGTCGTCACCGGCATCAGATTGCATGACTATGGATGTTCCTTGAAGGCTTACCGGCGGGAGGTTATCCAAAACGTGCATCTCTACGGTGAATTGCACCGTTTCATCCCCGCTCTGGCTAGTTGGATGGGGGTCTGGGTGGTGGAGGTACCTGTCAGCCATCATCCTCGGCGCTTCGGCAAGTCCAAGTATGGTCTTTCACGGACGATCAGGGTGTTGCTGGATCTCTTGACTGTGAAGTTCCTCCTGAGCTATTCAACTCGTCCCATGCAGGTTTTTGGCCTGCTAGGAATTGTCTCCTTTGCTGCGGGCACGACAATCGCAGCCTATCTCTCCTTCATCAGGCTGTTCTTGGGAAGCCCGGTCGCCGATAGACCCCTTCTGTTCCTGGCCATACTCCTGATCTTCGTGGGGGTACAGTTGGTGACCATGGGTCTGCTGGGTGAACTGACGATTCGCACGTATCACGAGGCCCAGGGCAAGAAGACATACGCGATCAGAGAGATGCTGGAATGACTCATGCGCATCTTGATCATTAACTATGAGTTTCCCCCTCTCGGTGGGGGAGGGGGAGTGGCCAGCTATCAGATCGCAAGAGGGTTGGTGGCGAGAGAGCATGAAGTCGACATCCTGACTACGGCACGCTCTGGTCTGCCGAGCAGCGAGGTGGTCGATGGCATGGGCGTCTACCGTGTTCCCGTACTCATGAGGTCGGAGCTGGCCACCGCTTCTCTGCCATCTATGCTCTCCTTCTTCCCTTCGAGCCTGGTCAAGGGGTGCCAGCTACTGCGCCGCGAACGGTACGACGTCCTGAATAGCCACTTCGCCATTCCCTCTGGCCCCACAGGCGTTGCCCTTTCGAGGGTGTTCAACACGCCTCAAGTTCTGACTATCATCGGCGGCGATATCTACGACCCGACAAAGAGGTTCTCCCCCAGCAACAACTCGTTCCTACACACTGTAGTGCGTCGTGTGCTTGATTCGTCCTCACATATCATCGCCATATCGGAGGACATCAAGCGAAGGGCCCGAGAGGATTATCGTTGTCGGCGGGACATTGAGGTGATTCACTATGGATTGGCTGCTCCCAGGTTTGAGATCAAGAGCCGCGCACAACTAGGCATTCCCGAGGGTGACATAGTGCTGATCTCCATTGGCCGTCTGATCAAGAGGAAGGCTCTCGGCGACTTGCTTCTTGCGTTGAGTAGATTGGACGATCGGCGGTACAGGTTGCTGATCATCGGTGACGGCCCTGAGGAGGCTCGGTTGCGGGATCTGGCGAAGCGGCTACAGTTATCGCAGCGGATTGATTTCCTGGGCCCCATTTGGGGGGAGCTGAAGTTCCAATACCTGGCGGCTTCTGACATCTTCGTCCTTCCATCGGTGCACGAGGGCTTTGGTCTAGTGTTCTTGGAAGCCACGTATTGCGGTCTTCCTGTCATCGCCAGTTCCAGTGGTGGGCAGACCGATTTCCTGAAGGATGGAGAGACGGGGTTTCTGGTCCCGGTAGGGGACGTAGACACCTTGGCTGAAAGGATTTCGCGGCTGGGTAGCGACGAAGCGTTGCGCGAGGAGATCTCCGAATTCAACAGGCAGTATGTGAGGAGCTTTGATATCGCCGATGTCGCTCGACGATATGAGGCTCTCTTCTCCGCGGTGATTCAGCGCTCCACCGCCGGAGCGGAACGGCAGGAAAGAAACTCGCCCACCGCCTAGCGCTGGGGTGAACCCAGATCACGGCATGATGTCTCACAGATTGTCCAAGATAAGTGCGCGTGCGTACGTGATCTTGCTCCTGTCGTTTGCGACAGGGGCAGGTCTGTGTTTCCGCCTGGTCTACTTGCAGACGATCAGCCTTCACGTGGATGAGTTCATCTCTCTGTTGGCCATACGAGGCGTTCTCCAGCACGGCTATCCGCTCCTGCCCTCAGGTACACTGTACGAACAGGGTCTACTGTTTTCCTATTTGAATGCGTTGGTTCTGGGTGTTCTCGGTTTCAGTGCAACATTCGGGCGCGTCTTGAGCCTCATCATCAGTGTGGCGACGATACCACTGCTATACTACGTCGGCAAGAGGCTCTTCTCCGCGCCCATCGGCCTGGTAGCAGCTACTCTGGGGGCTCTGTCTCCTCAGTTCATCGCATGGGGAGGGCGAGTCAGGATGTATGCCTTGCTGCAGTTGCTCGTGTTGCTGTCGGTCTGGTTCCTGTGGCGGGGTGCCATTCAGAAGGACGACAGTCGCTACCGCTGGCTCGCCATTCTGTGCTACCTGGGCGCCCTCTTCACCCATCCGGTCAGCGTGCTGCTTTTTCCCCCTCTGGTGTTGAGCCTGCTCCTGTTGAGAGGGCCTCGCGGCTTGCTGAAACCTGGCTTCTTCCTGGAGGCTGCGGTGCCACTATGTGGAATAGTCGCCACATTTCTGCTGAAGATGGTGGGGCAGCCGGGTCAGTTGGAGGCCCTCGCTCAAGCGCGTCCTTACTTGGCTCCTTCACTTGACATCCTAGCCGGATTCCGCCCCTTGCTCCCTTTCTTCGCAGGCGGAGAACAACTCCCATTGACGGTTATTGCCATCGGTGGGTTTCTGGTTCTGCTGATAGCGATCATGATGAGGGTGCGAGGTAGGACTGTGGAGGAGGCGCTTGAGCCTGATTTTCGGCCTCTTCTTTTCCTCTGCACCATCTTTGGTGCTACCGTGTTCGAGATGGTATTCTTGGTGGGCCCAACGTGGCGCGATGTCCGATACATCTTCATGGTGGCCCCCCTTTGGTTGCTAGTGGCGTCCTGGATGGCTGTGTTCGCTGCCAGATGGCTCACTCGCGCGGTGGAACGGACAGGGCCGGCTTGGTTGGTGGACAGGCCGAAAGCAGAACCCATATCCTGGCCGTTGACCTGCTTGCTTGTCGCAGGAGCGTTTCTGCTTCTTGTACCTGCCGCCAACGCTGCAGTGACAAAGCAGGAGTGGGGGTACGATCACGCTTTCGAGTACTTGCAGGAACACTGGCGTGAAGGAGACACCGTGCTGACCATAGTGCCCTTCGCCTGCGAGTTGTACCTACCGCAGTGTGACTACTACGCTTCTGGAAGAGCGTACGAGGAATACGTATTCGAGAGGGATGGTGTCTTGGTTGATCGTTGGGTGGGCGCGGAGCTACTGGATTCCGCTACGCAACTCGACGAGGTGCTGAGGAACAGCTTTCGAACTTGGTTTGTAGTGGATGGTTGGCGGCTCGCCGCTCGCTTCGATCTCGACTTCATACGAACTGTAGCCGAACAGATGGAGTGGGTTCACGAGGTTCAGGGCGTCAGGGTTCTACTGGCCGAAAGGCATAGACCTCCCACGGACCCCGAGATAGCCGGATCTGTGGAGGTGAACTTCGCAGACCAGATCAAGTTGGTGGGATATGAACTCTCGACTGATAGTCTCGACCCTGGGAGCGAACTGACCGTGACCCTCTATTGGGAGGCTCTGCGCCCCATTGATGAGGAGTATACCGTCTTCGTCCATCTCCGGGGCCAGGACGGATCGACGGTGGCTCAGAACGATTCCCCACCCCTACAGAATCTTTACCCCACCACGTACTGGTCGGAGGGTGTGAAGGTGCCAGATCCCCGCGCCCTCTCGCCAGGCCCAGACGTGCGTCCGGGGAGATACCGCTTGGAGGTTGGACTGTACCAGTCTGGGGATGGACAGAGTCTCCCAATCCTGAATCAACAGGGGTCGGCTTCGGGTGACAGCGCGATTCTGGACTACGTCTGGATCGGTGAGAGACCGGAGGGGTCGGCGCCTCGATATGCCGTGGGTGCCAACTTGGATGACAAGGTGCTGCTAGTGGGTCACGATGGGGTGCCTGATTCGATCGAAGCGGGACAGGATGTCCGTCTCGCCCTTTGCTGGCAGGCGTTGGCTCGTATGGACGAGGACTACACCGTTTTCATACATATGCTGGATGAGGAAGGGCGGATTGTTGCCCAACATGACAGTCAGCCTGTGCTCGGGTTCTTTCCCACCTCTTTCTGGAAGGAAGGCGAGGTTGTCGGCGATGAGTATGATATCCACGTGGATTCCTCAACTCCGTCTGGTGAATACGAATTGGTGGTGGGGATGTATCTCCTAGCCACCGGTGATCGACTTCCCGTGTTGGATGAACAACGGCGGGCGATTGGTGACACGGTCTTGTTGGATGTGATACGAGTGGTGGAGCGAGATGCGGCAGCAGGGTGAGCACGGCATGGCTGTGGCAAGAACTTCGAGACGATCTCATGCAAATGAGGTGCTCCATTTTGGTGCTCTGATCTGTCTGGTGGGTTTTCACGTGCTCAATAACTGGATCTTTGTGTCCACCCAGGTCACGATCCTGGGCTGGGACCGACCAGCTCACCTGATCAGAACGTTGATCTACAACGACATGCTGCAGCAGGTGAACCTCAGAAGCCTCTTTGAGGTTTTGACCTGGTCCTGGAACCGTCCACCATTGTTTCATCTGAGTGTTGTTCCGTTGTATCGCCTGTTCGGCGTCTCAACCGATGTGGCATTGATGAGCAATGCAGTGTATGTGGCTATCCTCTTGCTTTCGGTATACGGGTTGGGCCGCAGGATCTGCAACGCCTCGGTTGGACTGCTCGCCGCCTTCATGGTCTCTACGTATCCGATCCTGTTCTCTATCTCTCGTATGCCCTACGTGGACTATGCGCTTACGGCGATGGTGTCCCTGGGGATCTATCTCCTGGTAGCGTGTGAGGGTTTTCGCCGCCGTGGGTATTGCCTTCTCTTGGGGCTGGTCATAGGCCTGGGTATCCTCACCAAGTGGCCTTTTGTCGCCTTTGTGGGGGGACCGTTGGCATATGTGGTCATTCGATCTGGAGCACTGCGAGACATTAAGGGCAGCCTGGTGGCCAACGTGGACGTTTCCTCCGTGCTCCATCGCGTTTGTGTTTCTCCTTTGTTGCACGGGGTTCTAGGGCTTTGCCTTACCCTGATCTGGTACTGGCCGAACCTGGACCGTCTCGAGAGCTTCGCCCTAGGGTACTGGCTTTTTCCTCTGTCTTGGCTTCTGGTGAGCTTCACGCTCTATGTCCTTTGTCGCCCACCCGGCCAGGGGGCGAACCTCTTGAGCGCTCTGATGATAGGAGCCACGGTAGGCAGCCTCTGGTCCTTGCCTAACCTCAGATTCCTAGAGCGTTTCTCTACCGTGGTGTACGGCGGTGTGAACATCGAGGGCCGAGGGATTGACCCAACGAACCCCGACTACTACTTCCGATACTTGAGATACTTGCCGGGGGAGCAGTTGTCGCCTTTCTACATCGGGATTCTCCTCTTCGCCGTAGGCTGGCTTATCTATGTCCATTGGCGCCGGAGAGGGATCAAGCATTCGCTGAGCGGTGTGAGCCATACAATGTGGGTTCCGGTAGTGTGGTTTGGCTCATCCATGTTGGTATACACTTTGTCTTTGACCAAGAATCCGCGGTTCGACATCGCTCTATTGCCGCCACTAGCCCTGATCTCAGCTATAGGTCTGTTCGAGATCGGAGCCGCGCCAATTCGCAGAGCATTTGTGTCTATGGTGATCGTGGTGGGTCTGGTCCAGTTCTTTGCCCTTTCGTACGATCGTTTGGAGTGGCTGCGAGACACAGCCATGGTGGAGATGCCAGGCGTGGGCGAGTTCAATCTTTTGGCCGAGGGTAGTTACATAGAATTGCCCGCCTCGGGCCGCAATGATGAGCGATACTCCGTAGGGGCGCATGTTCTGAACTTCGTGGAGCACGGTATGTTGATGGACGGGAAGGACGCGGTGCAGTTGTGCAACCTCGTGAACCGCGGCTACTCCAACAATGCCATCCTGCAATACCTGATGTATGACGCCTACCCAGGCATCGACCTGCGGGAGTTCGCCCGCTCTGGCTGGGAGGAACCTCCCTTCTACGAGCGGCTCTTTGAATGCGATTACCTGCTGCTGAAGACCGATCCCTATCCTGGGCTGAGGGAAGAGGGGCAAGAGGCGGTGAGGATCATCGAGAGCTCGCCCTCTCTGTTCGCCGAGGCGTTCGACGTGGTGTGGGAGCACGTTTTGCCAGACGGGGACACCATCTATCTCTACAAGAAGCGATACGACCTGGAGGAACCGTACGACGTGGAGGACTATCGCTCGGTGGCGGCCTCGATAACGGCCCTTTCGAAGGAGGGAGACGGTATCGTCCTGACTCCTCCTGACCAAGTGGAGGTGTTGGGCCGATACTATCAAGGGCACCTTCCATCGCATCTCGTATCTGTGGAGGGGACCGCAGATGAGGAAAGCACTCGCGTGGAACTGGAAGCGATAGTGAGCGACGCGGAGAGGGTCTTCCTCGTAGTCTCGGATGGTGCTCAGTCTGATTCGGAGTGCTTCATCGAGCGGTGGCTGAATGAACACGCCTATCGTGCCTACGATGAACGCCACGGGGCGGTGCAGCTTGTGCTCTATGAGACATCGAGGAGCGCGGAGGCAAACCCTGTGGAGCAAACAGTGGGGGCGAGTCTCGGGGATGCGGTGGGGTTGGAAGGGTACTGCTTGGAGGATCAGGAAGTGCGGCGCGGAGATTCCTGAGGGTCGCCCTTCACTGGCAGGCGGTGGACAGTCCTGAACACGACTGCAGGGTGTTCGCCCATCTGGCGGGTGAGGATGGCACTCTGGTGGCCTGGCGGGATAGCAAGCCTCTGGGAGGTTCAAGACCAACCGCAACTTGGGCAGGGGGAGAGGACGTGCTGGACAGGTGTGGTATTATGATACTTGAGGGGTTGGGCTCTGGAGAGTATCTTCCAGTCGTGGGGGTGTATTCCCCTATTACCGGAGAGCGGTTGACGCCGTCTGCGGACGATGCGCAGGTAGCGGACGATCGTATCCTGCTGGCTGGGATTCGGATAACTGGTGAATAGGGAAGAGGTTGCAGAGAAGTCCCCTTGGACGCTGGAGCGGATTGCTATCTGGATCATGATCGGCATCCTGATTCTGGCCTTGTCTCTGCGCTTGGGCGGGCTTGATGCCAAGAGCGTTTGGCAGGACGAGATCTTCACCGCCGCCATCGCATCTACGGAGAACAGTGTATCCCAAGTTCTTTCTATCCCCTTGCATAATAGCGCCGTGCCCAAGCCGGGACTCTACTTTCTGATCACTCACTCCCTTTTGTACGTAGCAGACAACGACTTCGTGTTGCGCTTCCCTGCTGTCCTTTTCGGAGTACTGGGTGTGGCGATAACCTACAGCTTGGGGGCGCGGTTGCTTGGGAGGCGAGAGGGGTTGGGCGGGGCTTTTCTGTTGTCCATCTCGTCTCTCCACATACGGTATTCCCAGGACGCTAGGTTCTATACTTTGCTTCTGTTTCTCTCTCTGCTCTCGTTGTATTTCCTGTATCGTGGCATCCTCGAGAACGAAGGGAGGTGGTGGATAGGTTTCACGATCTGTAGCATACTCAACGTATACAACCATCATATTGCCTTCCTCGTGTTGCTGGCCGAGACGGTACTTGTCGCCGGATTGTGGGCGGCGCAAGCCTTGTCAACCAGGAAGAGATCACCTTCTGCCGGAGAGGCGGCACATCTGAGTGGGAAGGTTGCGAGCAGTCCTGACCAGAACCTGGGTCTGTCATTTGTCGTCAGTCTGGCTGTCATTGCCATGACCTATGTACCTATGCTATCCCATCTCTTGAGAGGTCTAGGCGGGCCAAAGGGACTGGGGGGGACGGCAACCAGAGGGATGAGTCTGACGGCGTCGTTCCTGACTAAGATCCTGGACGCTTGGGGGATTGGCTCTGGATGGGCGGTCTTGGTTCTCTTCATTCCCTTTCTCATCGGGACACTCGTCGCAGCGAGAGATCAGCGCGGACAATTGTGGGTGCTCTTCTGCTGGCTGGTGGTGCCCTTCGCGGTACTGTTTGGTGTTCCTGCCCAACATAGCTTTCGACCCCGGTACGTGCTCTTCATGCTACCTTTGTATTTGCTCTTCGTCGCTAGGGGGTTGACGGCTGCAAGCGAGCTGATCAGAGTGCGCTGGCCGGGACGCAGGTTGCGGCTGCAAGACCTCGGCCTAGTTGCGTTTCTGACCGCGATTGCGCTGCTCAGTGCTACTGCAGTGCACGCCTACTATGTGGAGGACAGGGTAGACTGGAGGTCAGGAGCTGCCTTGCTGGCGAGGAGTATCTCGCCCGGTGAAGTGATCGCCTCCCCGGGGCCGTTTGCCCAAGTGGCACTGCCGCGGTATGAAGAGAGCTTGGGAGAGGTGGATTTCATAATGGGAGGCAGCGAAGTATTCTTCTCCCTTCATCGGGAGCCACAGGTCGGCGTTTGGTTCGTTTCACCCCAGGAGGAAGAGATGTCTGCCATAGAGAGCGAACTGAGCGAAACGATGTCCTCCTACTTCAAGGTCGTTTTCGAGGTGGATGACCAAAGGGTTGCCAGGGCGGGCTCCCTGCAGATAGCACCTGCGATGTACAAGGACCTGTGGATATTGTACTTCAGGGAAGACCTATGATGTGAGGAAGTTGTTCAACGCCATGAGGAAGCTTTGGAGGCGGTGCCATCTTGCACAGCGTTCTTTGTCCATTGGTGCCTGGGAGACTTACATCGAGGGGAGCACGAGTTCGACGACCAGGCCATTGTCCATTACCAAGAGGCCGCCATTCTAGATCCACATGCTCCTGAGCCACATTACGGGCTGGCTCTCGTCTTTGAGGCGCAGGGTCTACAACAGCAGTATGTGGGTGAGTGGCGGATCTACGAGGAGTTGGCAGGGCAATAGGTGTTCGTGAGGTGAGCGCACGATGACGAGTAGAGGGAGACTGGGGTTCACACGCGAGCGTGCAGGCGGCTTCCTGGTGCGCCAAGGGCACCTTGTGCTGCTGTCTCTTCTAATCTCTATCCAATTGGCGGTGAACTGGGCGTGGCTGTCCACGAACGTGGTCATCATCGGCTGGGACAGGCCACGGCATCTCATCGAGAGCCTGGTCTACAACGACATCCTGGAGCAGGTGAACCTGAACTCGCTATTCGAAGCACAGACTCACAGCGGGTACTATCCCCCTCTCTTTCACTGGTCCATGGTAGCTTTCTACAAGCTCTTCGGTGTCTCCATGGATGTGGCAGCCATGGCCAACATGCTTTTCCTGGTCATTCTGCTGGTCTCGGCCTATGGAGTTGGTCGAGAGCTCGGTGGCAAAGGAGTGGGCCTGCTAACCGCTTTCATCACCTCCACTCTGCCCATGGTCTTCGCCATGTCTCGCTATACATACATAGAGTTCTCGTTGATGGCGATGGTGGCGTTGAGCATCTGGTTACTGCTCTTGAGCCGGGAGTTCACCCACAGGGGGTATAGCTTGCTCTTTGGATTGAGCTTGGGCCTGGGGCTGCTGAGCAAGTGGACCTTCTCTCTCTTCGTCTTTCCTGCTCTCATCGTCGTCATCTTGCGAACGGTCTTGCGAACGGGATCGAGAGACAGTCTACGGTCCTTCTCCAAAGACAAGAGATGGGGTGCCTTCTCTGTGAGCCTGGGATTGATTCTCACTCTAGTTTGGTATCTGCCCAATACGCAACGGATCGCCGGGCTGCCGCTGAGCCATCTTCTCCTGCCGGTCTCCTGGTTCTTGTTCTCGGGCTTGATCTATCTTCTCAAGCAGCCCAGCGATCCCATCGTTAATCTATTGGGAAGCTTGTGGCTGGGTGTTGTGGTGACCGGTTCCTGGTACCTATCCAGGATTGACTTCGTGAGCCACACCTTTCTCATCGCCTGGGGGAGGCCCGAACGACACAACTGGGCCTTCGGATACTACCTGGACCACCTGATACATGAGCAGCTTTCACTCTTCTATGTGGTAGTCCTGATAGTCGCCAGCTTTGGGCTGCTGATTCTGGCGGGAAGAACCCTGAGACACGGAGAGGGATGGCGCGAGATTTGGGGCGGCAAACTACTACTACTGGTTCTGTGGGTGGTCGTACCGTACGTGGTGTTTTCTTTTCGTCCCAGTTCGAGACATTCACGCTTCATAATGCCTATGCTTCCAGCTCTGGCTGCACTCATGGCTTATGGCCTCTCGAAGATACAGTTCTCCAAGCTGAAGGTGGTGGCCGTAGGCCTGGTCGCCGTCGTGGGAACAGGGCAGCTGTTGGCTCTTTCCTTCGACGGTATGGACTGGCTCCGTAAGAGTGCCGTCATAGGAGGGGTCGAGCTCTTCGCTCACAAGCACCAGAATCAACTCCCCAGTTCTGGGCAGACTGACAGCGGCTACTGGGTTGTGCCAGACATCCTGAGCTATGTCTCGGAGAGGGCTGAGGCGAGTCAGGGCGGTGTCGAGCTGGCATTGTTGGTCAACACATGGCAGGTTCACGACGAACACTTCCTGTACCTGATCTATACCGACTTCCCACAGGTCACTCTGCGGGAGTTGGCACAGAACTGGACGGGGAGGCCGGCGTATCCTCAGTTGTTTGAGGTGGACTATGTGGCCGTGGCCAGTGACAATCCTTCTCACAGGATCGACCCTGAGTCACTGGACGTCGTCAAGACGCTCCTGGAGGATCCACCAGTGCTCTTCCAGGAGGCCTTCCAGCTAGCAAAGGAATACCCGTTGCCCGATGGCAACATCATCTATCTGTACGAGAGGCGATATCCGTTGCCTGAGGGCTACGACTCGCAAGCGTACGAGGCCTTGGCACGGGATCTGGACCTCTATCTCGGTGACGAGGACGCTCTCGTTCTCTGTCCATCACATCAAGTGACGCTCCTGGGCCGATACTACCTAGGTAACCCTGCTCTTGTCCTCTTCTCTGCGCAGCAGCCCATGGATGAGAGCATGCTGATTCATACCCTGGAGGAGATAGTGGCGGGACACGAACGGATTCTCACCATCTTTGAGGCCGGGGAGGGGGATCAGATACAGTCCACAGTTAGACCTTGGCTGAGTGAGAACTGCTTCCCAACCTACGATGCTTGGTACGGTCCAGCACATTTGACCCTGTATGTCAGTCCTGTGGGAGCGGTACCCGATGTACCAGACCGTGTGGTACAGGCCAACTTTGGTGAGGGAATCTCACTTGTGGGCCATAGCGGGGTTCCCGAGAAAGCGATAACAGGGCAGATTCTTCGGTTGACCTTCCTCTGGCGGGCCGACGCTGAGATCAAGAGGGACTACAAAGTCCTTGTGCATCTGTTGGATCACGCAGGTCACCTGGTTGCCCAGAGAGACGGCGAGCCAGTCGGTGGATCGCGGTCGACGACGGGGTGGCGGGCGGGGGAGTTGATCCGAGACCACTATGGTCTTGTGATACCCGAGGATCTCCCGGAGGGAGAGTATGAACTGGTGGTGGGGATGTACGACTCGGATGGAGACCGCTTGCCAGTCTTGGATGAGCGCGGACGGATGCTGGGGAACAGCCTTTCCCTCGGGTTGATCGGGGTTGTTGGTACTTGAGCAGTGATTGCAGCAGGCGTGAGTGAGCGCTGATCAGAAGGAGCGCGGACGGACTTGGCGGCAATTGAGCGTTTGCGGAATCCTCGAGTGATGCCGGCCCTGGTGTGGACGGCCATCGTTCTGTACATCCTGCTCTTTAGCTTCCTGACCGTCTTGAAGCATGAGGCTTTCGAGACCACGGCCTTCGATTTGGGGAACATGGATCAGGCCGTGTGGAACAGCCTGCGTGGTCGCTTCCTGCCGTTCACCAATTGGGGGGAGGAGGGCACTCGGCTGGCATATCACGTGGACCCTATCCTGATCCTCATCTCACCACTCTACCTGCTCTACAGCGATCCACGCACTTTGTTGGTCTTGCAGAGCGTGGTCGTCGCAGCGGGGGCCTGGCCCATCTATCTCCTGGCTCGGCAGCGACTGGGAACCGCTTTCGCGGCGGTGGTGTTCCCCCTGGCGTATCTTCTCTTTCCGGCCCTGGAGGCGGCCAACCTATTCGATTTCCATCCCACTACGCTGGTGGCGGGCCTTCTCGCTTTTGCTTTCTACTTCCTAGAGGAGAGGAAGTATGTGCACTTCTTTGTCGTTTCAGCGCTAGTCATGTCCTGCAAGGAGGAGATGGCTTTGTTGATCGTCATGTTGGGCGTGTATGCCATCCTCAGGCAGCGCAACTGGCGAGTTGGCCTGACCACTATCGGACTCGGCGCAGTCTGGTTTGTCGTTGCAGTCTACGTCATCATTCCTCACTATAACCCGAGCGGCAAATCTCCCTACCTGGGGGCGTATAGCCACCTGGGACAGGGTCCCGTTAGCATCATCGTCACCGCGCTCACGGATCCCGTGGCTCTGGTGCGGACTCTCTTCACCATGGAGAAGCTGACATACCTGCGGGATCTGTTCGCGCCTGTTGCCTACTTGTCCTTCTTCGGGCCGTCGGTGCTCTTCTTGTCCCTGCCAACCTTAGCCATCATCCTCTTGAGCGCGGACCCGCAGGTGTACACTCTGGAGAAGTTCCACTATGCTGCGCCTCTGGTTCCCGTGGTCGTGATTTCTGCGGTATATGGCACGGCCTTCTTGAGCGAGCGGTTGGCAGGCAAAGGACGCATCTCCAGGAGAACCTGGGTGTGCGCGCTGTCGGGGCTTGTGCTTCTGTCTACTTTGGCCTACCATCGGTACCGTGGTTTCACGCCCTGGGGAGGGAGTTTCTCGCTGCCCGTCATCAGTGCCCACCACCGCCTGGCGGAAGAGTTCGTGGCGATGGTGCCTCAGGAGAGTATCGTCTCCGCTCAATCGGAGCTGAACCCTCACCTTAGCCAGAGAGAGCGGATCTACATGTTTCCCCGCGTTGAGGATGCCGAGTACGTGTTCTTCGACGTGACGGCCGATTCTTGGCCCATCCACCCCAACGATCAGTGGGCCCTTTTCCAGTCGCTGATCGGTGATGAGGGCTTCGGCGTCTTAGCTGCAGAAGATGGGTACGTCCTGCTTCGCAGACGGCTGTCCGGGGCTGGCGAACTGCCCGATAGCTTCTACTCCTTTGCTCGTTGCGAGGAGCCGGAGATGGAATATCCTACTGTCGTGCGTTTCGGCGATGTCCTCCGTCTCGTGGGCTTCGATCTCCTGCGGGAGGACAACATGACGAGTCTATCGTTGTACTGGGAAGCTTTGATACCGCTGGAAAACGACTATCGGATCTATCCCTTCTTCTACGACGAGGCGGGCAGGATCATCGAGGATACTAGTTTGCGCCCCATGACCACCGCCATCTGGTATCCCTCCAGTCAGTGGCGGCCACAGGAGACAGTGTGGATGCAGACTCTCCCGTGGGATGTGGGCACCGCCTTTGATGTGGGAGTGGGGATGATCGATGGAGACGACTGGACCGTACTGGAAGACAGGCTGCCAGCCCACGTGGTGACATCAACCTTGAGGGTTCGGCTCTTTGATGGGGACACCATGGTGCAACTGGCCGAGATCAGGGATGGGAAAATCATCACACCACGCAGACTCTTTGCTCCGCCGCCCATTCCTCACCCTATGTACTCCAATCTCGGTGATCAGGTGGATCTACTGGGATACGGTGTAGAGCCGACGTCTCCTACCGTGAAGGAGACGATGCAGCTCACGCTCTGCTGGCAGGCGAGGGCGGAGATGGATGCGGACTACACTGTGTTCATACACTTGGTCGATGGGAGGGGGAACATCGTGGCACAGCATGACGGTCAGCCTGACAGCGGGACCTATCCAACGAGTCAATGGCTGCCAGGAGAGGTCGTTGTGGATGAGCACGCTTTGGTGCCAGCGCCTGGTTATGGACCGGGGGAGTACACCCTTGTGGTGGGACTGTATGACCGGGAAAATGGAGAGCGGCTTCTAGCATACGACCAGGATGGATTGGCGCTGCCCCAGAACAGGATTGTGCTGACCACAATACGAGTGCGGGAATAGATGCGGGATAGGCTACTCAATCTGTTGAAGATAGGCTTGAGCCTGGGGCTGTTGGTTCTCCTACTGTGGAGGATCGGTTGGCGAGAGACCTGGGAGGTCCTCAGCCACAGCGACTTCCGTTATCTGCTGGCGGCATGGGGTTTGTATTTGCTCAGCATGGTGCTCAGGGCCTATCGCTGGCAGGTCTTCCTCCTGATCCAGAAGCTCAGCGTCCCGCTCTCCAAGTTGGTCTCGCTGTACTTCATCGGTACATTCTTCAACAGTGTCCTTCCCACGGGGTTCGGGGGCGACGTGGTGCGCATGTACGAGTTGTCAAAAGACAGCGGCCAGAGCACGCAGTCCGTCAGCACGGTGCTTGTTGACCGGCTGTCCGGTTTCCTGGTGCTGTTCGTGATGGCTTGTCTCGCTTTGCCCTTCAGCTATCAGTTCATCCCGCCAGCAGTGAGCGTCATTGTCGTCACCATCACCGCGGTCGCTTTGTTGGGCGTGTGGATGGCGCTCAACGATGGTGCGTGGGAATGGTTTGGGGGATTGCCGCTGGCCGGCTCGTTGCTGCAAAGGAGCACGGCACGGGAGTTCCGGGCGTCGATTCAGGCCTATCGCACGCGGGCGGTCTACAAAGCCCTGGTCGTTTCTTTCGCCTTCAACGTACTGCTGATGGCCATGAACTATCTGGTGGCTTTGGCTCTAGGGATCAGGATCTCGCTCTTCTATTTCCTGGTCTTCATACCCATCATTTCCTTCCTGCTGATCTTGCCGGTCTCCTTCAGCGGGCTTGGTGTGCGTGAAGGAGGATATGTCCTCCTCTTCAGCCAGGCAGGTGTCCCCGAGTCGCTGGCCCTGGCCATGTCCCTTTGCGTCTATGCCATTGCGGTGGCTACGGGGTTGGTGGGAGGTCTGTTGTACGTGTTGGAAGGCTATAGGCGGCTGGGGAGGAATGGAGGTATATCTTGAGCGTTTACCCTCCGCCTTTGGGTTTAGTAGAGTTGAAATGGCAGTGCGCTGCGTAGCCCTTCTGGTGTAAGGAGAGAACGCCACTGCGTAGACAAGCAGTCCATGAGCATCATTTAGTAACGGTTGGATTAGATGCCGCGAGCCGTATGTATGAGGTCATTGTAGGAGTGATGCATGCTTTTTTCGCTGGCGGCCCATAGCTGAGAGGTTGGGATGAAATCCTACGGGAGATGGAGAGAACTCGCGTTGCTGCTCCTCATTTTTGGGGTGGCCTGTTTTCTCAGAATCTACAGGATAGATGTCATTCCCCCCGGGTTGTGGCACGATGAAGCGTTCAATGGCCTGGATTCATTGCGCACTCTCAAAACGGCAAACTACCGCATATTCTACGAGGGAAACGGGGGAAGGGAGCCGCTTCTGATTTGGTTGCAAACCATCCCCATCACTCTGCTAGGGGCAACTCCCTTTTCATTACGATTAGTGCCTGTTGTCTTTGGGATCATCACCGTGCCGGCATTCTGCATGCTGGTCATGGAGATGTTCTGTAAGGAAAAGCGGGTTCATTGGCTGGCTCTGTTAAGCACCGCTGCACTGGCGACATCTTATTGGCACGTGAACTTCAGCCGCGTGGGGTTCAGGGCTGTGCTCTTCATGTTTTTCCTGGTTTTGGGAACTTACTTCTTTTGTCGTGGTTGGCGTACAGGCAAGTACCATTTCTATTGCGCAGCTGGCATCATTGTCGGTTTCACGGCCTATGTCTATCTAGCAGCTCGGCTTCTCCCTCTGCTCTTTGTAGGCATCTTCCTTATTGAAGGCATCAGGGAGCTCCATCGCTACATTCGACATCGTAGCTGTGGTCTATCGGATATCTGCCCACCAGATATCGGCTTCTTCGACCGGCTCAAGGGGATCACGATCATGGGCCTTTTGGCTATACTGGTCTTTCTTCCCATGAGCCAGTATTTCTTGACCCACCCGGGCGCCTTCAACCTGCGTACGGCGGATATATCGATTCTTTCCCCTGCGGTCCACAAGGGCGAACCCCTAAGGGCTTTCCTATCCAATGTGCGGGCGGTGGCGCGCATGTTCTATGACCGAGGGGATGTGGAATGGCGGCACAATCTTCCAGGCAGACCAGCTTTGGATGCATTCTGTGCCATTGGCTTCTCCCTGGGGATTGTAGTCAGCATCCTGAGGTTCCGAAAACAGACCTATGTCTTTGTCCTACTGTGGCTGACCGTGATGCTTCTGCCAACCATCCTTTCTACAGAGGCGCCGAATACCCTGCGAGGCATCGGCGCATTACCGGCGGTATGCATATTGCTGGCGATCGGCTTCGTCAGGAGTGCCGACTTTCTCGAGAAACAGATCCCTCGCGTGAACGGAACCATATGGCTAGCTGCATTGCTCGTCTTGCTTCTGGGCTTTTCCGGGTTTCTAACCTTCCGAGATTATTTCACTATTTGGGCTCAGCAAGGAAAGACATATCGGGCTTTTGATGCGGACAAGGTGGCCTTGGCGAGACATATCGCTGAGCTTGGAGGTAGAGCCGACGTATGTCTGCCACTGGAGGTGTACGCTCATCCAAGCATTTTGTATCTGCTTGATCCGTACTACCCCGATGTAGCTAGCATTTCCGTCCTCGCTGGAGGTGATGCGATACTCGGCCCGAACGAGATCGTTTGTCTACTACGTATCGGCCAGGCACTATCAGGGTCGTTTGTCTTGCTTGGGAGCGAGGGTGACAACCCAGGAGTTGTCTATACTATGAGACCCTTGTATAACCATGAGCTTAGTGAGTTCATAGACTACGCCGCTCCTAGGGCGCAGGGGGGACAGTTAGTCTTGGATTGGCGTGGTAGAGAATTAGCTGTTGAGATACCCATAGACAAGACAGCAACTCTGTTCTCGGATGATGTGACACCCACTTACTTTGTAACGGCTAACCTGAATGATCAAGTAGAGTTGCTGGGCTTCGACTTGGGCTCTAGGGAGGCGCAAGTCAAACAGGTCTTCAGACTCACCATATACTGGCAACCACTGGCCGACATAGACAGGGACTACGATGTCTTTGTCCATTTGATAGACGTTGAGCAAAGAGTCTGGGGCCAGAGGGATGAGCAACCTTTGGCAGGAGCGCATCCGACCAGCCTGTGGCGCCCTGGAGAAGTGGTGCCGGATTTCTACGAAGTATTGGTAGAACCTGGTACCCCGCCAGGCAAGTATGTCTTTGAGGTAGGATTGTATCAGAAGTCGACAGGAGAGCGTCTGTCAATCCTTGACAACAGCATGAACCCTCTTGACGACAAGGTAGTTCTCGGACCGGTGAACGTCATAGCCTCCTTGGTCGCTGGTGAGACTCCTCAATACCCTACAAGGCTCAAGTTAGGGACTGGGATTGCCTTTCTGGGTCACAGTTTGCACAGACAAAGAGTCAGGGCCGGTGAGGCATTTCACCTTACCCTGTACTGGGAAGCTTTGATGCCTGTTGGAGTGGACTATACGGTCTTTACTCATCTCATTGATAGTAATGATCATATCTGGGCACAGCAGGATAGTCCGCCTCAGGCAGGTCGTAACCCAACCTCACTCTGGTACACGGGGGAGGTAATAAGGGATGAGTACACCCTGCTTGTGGAATCTGATACTCCTGCGGGGGAATACTCTATAGAGATTGGTATGTATGAATTCTCAACGGGGCAACGGTTGCCCGTGATTGCCGCGGGGGGGGATTGCTTGGGAGATAGGCTCTTGTTGGGACAGGTGCGGGTGATCGAATAAGATGTTGTTGGAGATGCTGGCTTTCGTCGCTTCTGCACATTTCATACTGTGGCATAAGGGGACAAGTTGACAGCCAAACAGATGGGGATGGAGTTCAACGGCAGTAGGCTGCCAAGGAAAATGGCGAGTTGGATGCGCCAATATGCCAGTTTGCTCACCATCTCGGTTGTCGCATTGATAGTGGTTGCACGGCTTTTTCACCCAGGCTATGTCTTCACCGCTGATGGACTTCTTCATCTGTATAGGGTCTTCGAGTTTGATGGGGTTTTTCGCCAAGGGGTTCCATATCCTCGTTGGGTACCGGATTTGGCTTTGGGTTATGGCTACCCAGTTTTCAGCTTCTACTCTCCTTTGGCATACTACCTGGCGGAGGTCTTTCGTTCGCTTGGTTATGGCTTCTTGGCCTCCACGAAACTGGTTTTCGCCCTGAGTGTGCCCGTTGCTGGTTGGGGGTTTTGTTCCTTCGGGAAAGCGATCGTTGAACCTATACACCTGGGTTTTGCAGACGTAAGATCCCATCAGTCTGCCTCCAAGATCACTACTTTGATCAACCACTCGCCTAGCCTACTGGCCAGGGAAAGCATGGCGCTACTGGCAGGTGTAGCCTACGTGTGTCTTCCGTACCTACTCGAAGATATCTACCAGCGAGGCGCTCTAGTGGAAGCGTGGGCCATAGCCTTCTTGCCTGCCGTATTCTGGGCCTTCCAGCGCTTACTGCTGCAGGGAAAGGTGTGTCACTTGGCGCTAGGGGCGTTGTTCTTGGCTGGCCTGGTCCTCACCCACACTCTCATCCCCCTGCTCGTGATTCCTGTGCTTGTGGCCTACGTTTGTCTTCTGTCCGCTCAACTATGGTGTGTGGAGTTGGTTTGGGGGATTGCCGCTGGCCGGCTCGTTGCTGCAAAGGAGCACGGCACGGGAGTTCCGGGCGTCGATTCAGGCCTATCGCACGCGGGCGGTCTACAGAGCGCTGCTCGTTTCTTTCGCCTTCAACGTACTGCTGATGGCCATGAATTATCTGGTGGCTTTGGCTCTAGGGATCAGGATCTCGCTCTTCTATTTCCTGGTCTTCATACCCATCATTTCCTTTCTGCTGGCCTTGCCGATCTCCTTCAGCGGGCTGGGCGTACGTGAGGGAGGATATGTCCTACTCTTCGGCCAGGCTGGTGTCCCTCCCTCGCTGGCCTTCGCCATGTCCCTCTGCGTCTATGCCATTGCGGTGACCACTGGGCTCATAGGAGGCGTTCTGTACATGCTGGAGGGGTTCAGAGGCCTTGACGAAGAGAGGACGTGAGCGATTAGCAGCGTTTCCTCAGACGTGGTAACATTTCGTGAGGTCAGCGGTCACTCGGGGAATCCGCCCCACCAGGCCTGAGACCTCCCTCTTGGAACAGCCGTGGGGCTACTCCCCAAGGCTCGATGCAGACGAACGGTCATGATCACCGAGAGACTGAAACAGCATCGTGGAATCCTCGCCATCCTCCTTGCCTTCCTCATTCTGGGGGGCGTGTACGGCACGATCACTCCTATCTTCGAGAAGGCTGACGAGATCCAACACTACTTTCATGTCAAGTACATAGCGGATGGGAAGGGCCTTCCGGTTCTCGCACCTCAGAGTGAGGAACTCTACGAGCAGGAGGGCGGGCAGCCGTCGCTGTACTATCTGCTGGGTGCTGCGGTGAGCTTCTGGATCAACACTGACGACGCGGAGGAGTTGTTGGACTACAACCCCTTCGTCAACCTGGGTGTGCCCTCACGTGACGGTAACAAGAATATCGTTCTACATACCTTGCAAGAGGGCTTCCCCTATCGAGGCACAACGTTGGCCGTTCGTCTCCTTCGGTGCGTGTCTGTCCTCTTCGGCGGTGTAACGGTCTTGGTGACTTACTGGGTGGCCTTGGAGACATTCGCCGGACGAAAGGCAGTGGCCCTGGGGGCGGCGGCGATCACAGCCTTCAACCCCCAATTCATCTTCACGACTTCCGCGGTGAACAACGACGGACTGCTCACCGCACTGTGCACCCTGGCTTTGCTGCTGTGCGTCCTGCTGATCGGGAGAGGCCCGTCTGTGCGGCGGTATGTGGGCCTAGGGTTGGTGGTCGGCCTCGCTGCAGTGACAAAGCTCACTGGCCTGGGACTCCTGGTCTTGGTCTTTGTCAGTTTGATCGTCGTGGCGAGACGCCACTCCCTACGGGAGTCGATCAGGGGAGGGGCGATCGTTCTTGGGCTGGTTGTCTTGTTGGCTGGCTGGTGGTACGTCCGGAACTGGGCTCTCTACGGCGATCTGACGGCGATAACCATGTTCTTCAATGCCTTGGGCGGCACACCCGGTCGGGAGTTCACCCTGTCAACGCTGGTGAGGGACTTAGAGGGGTTCAAGCTTTCTTATTGGGCTGTCTTCGGATGGTTCAACGTGCTGGCTTCCACGTGGGTCTATCGCTTCTTCGATCTCGTCACCCTGCTCGGGATTCTAGGTCTGCCCCTGGCAGTGCTCAGAGGGCTGAAGAGACGTAACAGTGTCTCCTTCGCCTCGCTGCTATTGATCGTGTTATGGATCGGTGTGGTCGCCGCAGGATACGTGAGATACAACCAACTGATAGACGCGGCTACGGGCCGACTGGTGTTCCCGGCCATCGCGTGCTTCTCGATACTCTTGTCCTGGGGCCTCGTCCAGCTACCCCCTCGGGAGCACCGGAGGCTCTTCGTTGGCATCCTCGGCACGATGCTGGCGCTGGTGGCTGCGGTGTGCCCGTTCTTGTACATTGCACCGGCCTACGCCCGCCCGCCGCTTCTGTCAGACCAGGAGTTGGAATCAATACCGCATCGGGTGGAGATTGACTACGAAGGTCAGATGAGATTGCTGGGTTACGCACTGGAGGGAGATGTGTTCAGGCCGGGGGAGCTTGTCCGTGTGACTTTGTACTGGGAGGCTCTGACGAAAATGGCTAGAGACTATAGCGTTTCCCTGACTGTTCTGACCCCCAGCGGTGACCTCATAGGTCAAGAGGATAGCTACCCGGGCTTAGGATCCTTCCCCACCAGCGTTTGGGAACCTGGCGACGCCGTGGCCGATCGCACTTGGGTGAGGATTCGTCGTCGTGCCGACGTCCCTGCCATCGGGTGGCTGGGTGTCAGCGTGTACGACCTGCGCACAATGAGGCACCTGACGCCGTCCAGGGAGGGCCAGCCTTTGGAATACGTTTTTCTGCAACCAATCAAGATCGTCCCCTGGCAGCCTGAGGAGCACGTGCTATCTCATCCGGTGAGTTTCAATTTCGCCAACATGATCGAATTGAGGGGATACGATCTGGATCCGGCAGAGGCCCAGCCGGGGGGGATCATCCAGCTCACCCTGTACTGGCAAGCGAGCACGGAGATGGATGAGGACTATACTGTCTTTACTCATCTCATTCGAACTGAAGGCCGGATATGGGCACAGAAGGATGACCAGCCTCGTGGCGGCAACTACCCCACGTCTTTCTGGGAGCCAGGGCAAGCGGTCAAGGATCGGTACGAAATGACCTTATCATCGGACACACAGGTGGGAGAGTACCAGATCGAGCTGGGGCTGTACCTGGCTTCCACGGGTGATAGGCTGCCCGTTCTTGACGATGCCGGTCAGGTGCGGGATAATCGAGTACTGCTGGGGACGATAAGAGTTACGGAGTAGACGGGGCGCTGCATCTCGCACTGTCCGCGAGAACAGTCCAACTCCCACGGAGGCATGGGTGCTTGAGCGTGAGAAGGTCATAGTGGTCATGCCGGCTTACAACGCGGCGGAGACTCTGGAGAAGACCTACAACGACCTGCCCCGAGAGATAGTGGACGAGATCATTCTGGTGGACGACGTAAGCCAGGATGTGACCGTGGAGATAGCTCGGCGCCTGAGCTTGAAGGTGATCATTCATGTCCAGAACACCGGTTATGGGGGAAATCAGAAAACTTGCTACCTGGAGGCGCTGAAGGACGGGGCCAGCCTAGTGGTCATGTTGCATCCGGACTACCAGTACGATTCCAGGTTGGTCCCCGAGCTGATCCGCCCTATCCAGGAGGGGACGGCAGATCTAGTCCTCGGGTCCCGGATACTAGGGGGTGAGGCCCTGGGAGGAGGCATGCCGTTGTACAAGTACTTGTCCAACAGGTTCCTGACACTGGTGGAGAACTTGGCGTTCCGCAAGAGGCTCTCGGAGTACCATACTGGGTTTCGAGCCTACAGCCGTCGGTTTCTGGAGACCATTCCTTTCCTCCTGAACTCGGACAGGTTCGTCTTCGACAGCGAGATCCTGGCCCAAGCGGTGGCGTATGGGTTCGAGATAACGGAGATCCCCGTTCCGACCCGCTACTTCAAAGAGGCATCCTCCGTGGGAGTCAAAGACGGCTTGATCTATGGCATACAGACTCTGGGCATCGTAACGAAGTACCTGCTGAACAGGTTCGGTATCCTGAAGTCGGACCAGTTCCAGAAGAGACTCTCCGAGGTCGTTAGCAGGTATCATTCGCCTGGCATCTTTCTCCGCGAAATTGATTCGTAGGAAGGCGGCGAACGGCAGAGGAGTCAGCCGGCCGGCCCAGGGAGCGCTTCGTCATGAGGAAGCTGTGGGCACGACATGGCTCGGACCTGACAGTGGTCGCTATCTTGGTGGTCCTCTGTGGGCTCTTCTTCTGGAGGATCGTCACTCCCATAGAGAGAGATAGAGGCTACTTCCCCAGCGGCGACTTCGTTGACCAGTTCTACGTCTTCGGCGTACTCGAAGCCCGGCAGTTGTTGACGGGACACTTACCGCTCTGGAACCCGTACACGTACAGCGGGCATCCCTTCCTGGCCGATGTTCAGTCGGCCATCTTCTACCCACTTAGCCTGCTAACCATTCTCGTGAGCGCTCCGTGGGGATTCCCCATATACGCTCTGGAGCTCGAGGCGATACTCCACGTTTTCCTTGCTGGACTGTTCACCTATCTGTTCGCCAAGCGTCTGCTGAAGCGCACCTTCCCAGCTCTGGTTTCCGCCCTGGTCTTCAGCTACGGAGGGTATCTCGCCTCCTACCCCATTCAACAGCTCGCCATCCTGGAGGTTCAAGTCTGGCTGCCTTTGATCCTCCTGCTGCTCAGCGTTGGCTGGGAGAGATGGCAGAAGCACGGGGAGAAACGACATTTCGTCTGGGCGGGGCTGGCCTTTGGGGTCTCCTTGCTGGCGGGCCATCCTCAATCATCGATGTATGTCTTCTATGTCTCGGTCTTCTACTGGGCTTTCGAGAGCTACAGAAGCGGTGCAAGGTTACGGCCCAAGGTCGGCCTGTTCTGTCTGTTCTTGCTGACTGGCCTCGGAGTGGCCGCAGTGCAGCTGCTTCCAGGGTTGGAGTTCATGCTTCTCTCGACGCGGGCCCAGGCTACCTACCAGGAGATGGCCCACGGTTTCCCACTGCATGATCTACTACAACTGTTGCTCCCGGGTATCCTCAGTCAGTGGTCGGCATTGTACGTTGGTATCCTGCCCCTGCTGTTGGCGGCGCTGGCTCTGTACCTGATCAGGGATCGGCGAGTGGTTTTCTGGGCCGCCCTAGCTCTGTTTGCCTTGCTGCTGTCGCTGGGAGGCAACACCTTCCTCTACACACCTTTCTATCTCCTAGTGCCTGGTTTCGGCATCTTCCGTTCGCAGGAGAGGGCTGCCTTCGTGTTCAGCTTCGCCATGGCTATCCTGGCCGGATATGGGACCTCTGCGCTCTTCCAGTCTTTGCCGGGGCTGGCGAGGAAACGCCTGCGGATCTTCAACTGGGGGCTGGGTTTGGCGGCATTGGCCTCTTTGGTCCTGGTCGTATTCTTCCTCTACGGTTGGGCACAAGCGGGACTGGCACCGGACAGCCCCTTTGGCCCCATGTTGAACCGTGCCGTCCTGTTGACCATGTTCCTGCTCCTGGCTGCGGGGTGCATCTACGCTCGTCAACGCAATTCTGTCGGCAAGCGGACTCTGATTGCTGTGACCGTGCTGGTCATCGTCTTTGATCTCTTCACCGTGAACTGGCAGAAGAACTTCCAGGCGACCAGCCCTCTGGAGGAGTACGGCCCCCGGACATTGCTGGCCTCCATCCAGGCAGACAGAGGGACTGGCCGGGTGTACAACGAATGGCGTTTACCCGGCAACTACGGGGTAATGTACGAAGTGGAGGACATCGGCGGGGCCAGTCCTCTCCGGCTGAGCCGCTACGCAGACTTAGTCACTGCGCTACCCGTGGAACGTCTGTGGCAACTGATGAATGTGAAGTACGTGATCACGTGGCGCGGCGCCTTAGTCCCCGAGACCGAACTGCTCTACGAAGAGCCTGCGGGTGAGGACACAACATATCTTCATCGCCTTCAGGAGTACCTGCCCAGAGCTTGGGTGGTGCATCGAGCGGAGGTGCTGACAGGTGAGGAGGCTCTGGATCTGCTGTCCGACTCTGACTTCGACCTGCTGGAGATGGTGATCCTGGAGGAGGAGTCGGACTTGAGGATGGCTGGCGAAGCGAGGCCGTCGGAAGCTACGGTCCTGATCTTGGAGCGTGAACCCACCAGGATGGCCTTGCAAGCTCAGTTAGTCGAGGATGGTATCCTCGTCTTGAGTGAGATCTACTACCCCGGTTGGCAGGCCTATGTGGACGGACAGCAGGCTCGGATTCTCCGGGCCAACTATGCTCTCCGAGCTCTGGAGTTGGAGGCGGGCTCGCACCGGGTGGAGCTAGTCTACGATCCAGTTTCGGTCAAGGTGGGCTGCGTCGTATCGGCGGGCGCGTTGATGATCGTGCTATGCCTCGTGGCATGGACTGTGATGCGGAGAAGGAGCCAGGAGTCTTGAAAGTGGATAGTACAAGGATGTCATCCAGCGTCGATATGGGCCACGAATTGGCTATGACTTGTCATTCGAGTGATGCCGTTGGCAACTGCCTCGTTGAGGTGGCACACCACCTGCAGCGCGCACTTGCGCTAGGCTGTCTTCAATTGGAAACGGCGTGGCCGTCTACGTGGGTGTCCTGCTTTTACACTCCCGCGTGATTGAAGCTACGGGATCAAGCCGCTGAGTGCCTGCTCTAGTGCCTCTCTGGGGATGGCGCCGGGACGGAGGATTTGCGGTGGGGCTTTCGTCATGTCCATCACGGTGGAGGGGATTCCGCCCGGACAGCGGCCCCCATCCAAGATCAGGTCTACGCGGCCTTCCAGGTAGTTCAGAACGTCAGGAGCGGTTTGCGGGTCAGGATGACCGGTGAGGTTGGCACTAGTGGCGGCCAGTGCGCCCCCGGCGGCACGGATGAGCCGTAACGCGAAGGGATGGTCAGGCACACGAAGCGCCACCGTGGGTCCTCCGCCGGTGACGACATCCGGCACCACTGGCTGGCGATAGAGAACTACGGTCAGCGCTCCCGGCCAGAACTTCTCCGCCAAGTCCCAGGCTTGCGGCGTGATATCCTGCGCCACCCGGTGTAGGCTTTCGGCGCTGTCCAGGAGCAGGGGGATGGCCTTGGTCAGGGGCCTCTCCTTGGCTCGGTAGATCTTCTCCACGGCCTCAGGCAGGAAGGCGTGGGCCCCCAGTCCATAGACAGTATCGGTGGGAAAGGCCACCAGGCCGCCTGTTTCCAGCAACCGGCAGGCCTTCTCAACTGCATCTGCGTCTGTCGATGCAATGACTTGAGTACGCATGTGCCTTCGCCGGGATACAGTCCGCTAGGTGGCGATGATTGCCACCCGGTCGAGACCTGCCAAGTCCTTGACCAGGGCGACGGTGGCAGGAGGGAACTGTTGTCGTGCCAGTTCGTTGACGGCTGAGGCCTGAGTGGCGCCGATCTCCAAGCAGATGATGCCTGGAGGTCTCAGGTGGGACCCGGCCTGGGCCAGGAAGCGGCCGATATGTTGCAGCCCGTCTTCCCCTCCATCAATAGCGACCAAGGGTTCGTAGGCGACGATGTCTGGAGGCAAGCCTTTCAATTCCTCGTGGGACACGTAGGGAAGATTGCCCACCACGAGTCCCACCGGCTCAGGTAACGGATCAAGGAGGTCTCCTTGAAGTAGATGTACTCTGTCCACCACGCCGTGTAGCCGGCAGTTGTCCTCGGCCACGGCCAGGGCATCGGGAGAAGTGTCAACGGCGAAGATCTGCGCCTGGGGCAGGTTCACAGCCATGGCGACGGCTACCGCTCCGCTGCCCACGCCCGCCTCCGCCAAGCGGAAGACGCTCTGCTGACAAGCGATGGTCAGCGCTACTTGGACTAAGGTCTCTGTCTCTGGGCGCGGTATGAGCACGCGGCGGTCAACACGGAACTCCAGCCCGTAGAACTCCTTTTGCCCCGTGATATAGGCCACCGGCTCATGCTTCAACCGCCGGGCCACGAGGGCCCTGAAGGTCTTCTCCGCAGCTGGATCAAGTTGCTTGTCCAGTTGGGTGTACAACTGGGTCCTGCTGAGCCCCAGGCTGTGGGCCAGGAGTATCTCAGCGTCCAGCTGTGGCGAGTCAGGAGCTTCCTTCCTCAAGGCATCTGTCGCCCAGTGGAGTAGTTCTCTCGTGTCGGCCAAGCGTGCTCTCGCGCGTCGGTCGGCCCGGCCAGCCGACGGGCGAGCAAGAAGGGCACCCGCCTGCTCTGGCAAGCGGCTGCCGGCCCTTTGACCCCTGCTATGCCCTGTTGCGCTCAGCTCATTCCACCTTCTGAAGCTTGGCTGCCTGTTCGGCGCTGGCTAGCTGGTACACGAACTCCTCCAAATCGCCGTCGAGGATCACCTCTAGGCGATAGCTTGTCAGGCCAATGCGATGGTCGGTCACCCGGTTCTGAGGGAAGTTGTAAGTGCGGATCTTCTCGCTTCTTTCCCCGGTCCCCACCTGAGAACGCCGTTCTGCATCCATCTCAGCCCACTGTTTCCTCTCCTCCATGTCGTAAAGGCGAGCGCGGAGGATGGCCATGGCTCGCAGCTTGTTTTGCAGTTGCGAACGCTCGTCTTGACAGGTGGCGACGACGCCGGTCGGTAGGTGAGTGATCCGCACCGCCGAGTCGGTTGTGTTGACACTCTGACCGCCGTGCCCTGTGGCGCGGAAGACGTCAACGCGCAGGTCATCGGGAGCTATCTTGACCTCCACCTCATCGACTTCCGGCAGAACGGCCACTGTGGCTGCCGACGTGTGTATCCTGCCTCCAGACTCGGTGATGGGCACGCGTTGAACGCGATGGACGCCGCTTTCGTGCTTGAGGTGGGAGAAGGCACCTTTGCCTTGGACCAGGAAGATGATCTCTTTGAAGCCTCCGATGCCAGTGGGGTTGGAGGAAAGCATCTGTGTGGTCCAGCCGTGCTTCTCCGCATAGCGGCTGTACATCCGGTACAGATCACCGGCGAAAAGAGCGGCTTCGTCTCCCCCTGTACCAGCCCTGATCTCCACAATCACGTTCTTTTCGTCTTTGGGGTCCTTGGGCACAAGCAGGAGTCTGAACTTTTCTTCCAACTCTTGGGTCTTGCGTTCCAGGGAAGCTATCTCCTCAGTTGTGAGTTCCACCATCTCGGGGCTCAGATCCTCCTCAAGCATAGCGCGAGTGGCGTCCAGTTCCTGTTGGAGGTGTTTGTAGCGCCGATAGGTAGAAACCACCTGTTCCAATTCAGCCTGTTCCCGAGCGTACTCAGCTGCCCTGACATAGTCAGTGGCGATACCCGGATCGGCCAAGAGGCTATTCAGTTCCTCGTAGCGTTCCTCAACGCGTGCCAGTTTCTCCAGCATTGTTCTCGGTTCAGCGTGACAATAGTGGTGTGATAGTGCCTCTCGATGCAAGAGGCTACCCTATTGTACATGGTTCCGCGCGAATGGGCAAGAGGTTGTCTTGCACTCCATATCTCGCTATAATTGTTGATTGACTTTGGCGGTGACAAGCACGCTGACGGCTCTCGGCGCTGGTCGAAGGGTTCGTGAGGAACGAGTCTGAGCTTCGAGAGTGACGTGGGGCCAGACAGGGTGTTCCGTTTGTTGAAGGGCTGTGTCTTTGGCTTGGCCCTACGTACCATCAAGACGGGTGAAACTGTGGAGTACGAAGTGATCATTGGGATGGAAGTCCACGCTCAGCTCTCCACGAGAAGCAAGATGTTCTGTCGTTGCAGCGCTGAGATCGTGGATCGGGCGCCGAACGGAGTCGTCTGCCCTGTATGCCTGGGGATGCCCGGTGTGTTGCCAACCATTAACCGCAAGGCCATCGAATACGCCTTCATGACTGCCGTAGCCCTCGAATGTGAGGTGAGCGAGGGCACGATTTGGTTCGACCGTAAGAACTACTTCTATCCAGACTTACCAAAGAGTTATCAGATATCTCAGCACAGTTCCGTGGTGGCAAGAGATGGGCACCTGGTGATTGACTTGGACGGTGTGCGCAAGGAGATAGGCATCTCCGATGTGCATGTGGAGGAGGATACCGCCCGCCTCTATCACCTTGACGGCAGCGGGGACCAGCATACGTTGGTGGATTTCAACCGTTCCGGTGTGCCACTACTAGAGATCGTGAGCAAGCCGGATATGCGTTCGCCACAGGAGGCGAAGACATATCTGCGGGAGTTGCGGAAGCTGCTCAGGTACTTGGATGTAAGCACGGGTGATCTCGAGGCGGGGTCTTTTCGCTGTGAGGCAAATATCTCCCTACGACCCAAAGGCAGTGAGACGATGGGCAATCGGGTGGAGATAAAGAACATGAACACCTTCCAGGCCGTGGAGCACGCTTTGATGAGCGAGATAAGGCGGCAGGCGGAGATCCTTGGAGCGGGGGGTGCAGTGCAACAGCAGACAGTGGGCTGGCGGGATGAACTGGGAACAACCGAGCCTCAACGGATCAAGGAAGAAGCTCACGACTACCGATACTTCCCTGAGCCCGACTTGCCTCCGTTCAGGATGAGCCGAGCCTGGATAGAGGAGCTCCGCTCCCGCTTGCCCGAACTGCCAACTGCCAAGCGAGATCGCTTCGTGAGCCAGTATGGGTTGCCCTTGCATGATGCTCGTCTCCTCACTGAAGACCTGGCATTGGCCAACTACTTTGAAGAATGTGCTCGACATTACTCCAGGGCCAAGGCGCTCAGCAATTGGATCACCGGAGAGCTGTTCCGACTCCTGAAGTCAGGCTCTCTAGCCGTGGGAGTACTCAAGGTGAGCCCGAGGCATCTGGCAGAGCTGTTAACGATGCTGGATGAGGGGAAGATAAACATCAGTACTGCCAAGGCGGTCTTCGAGGAGATGTTCGAGAGCGGTCGTTCGGCGAAGGATATCATCGCTGAGCGCGATCTGACTCAGATAAGCGACAAGGAAGAACTCTCCGTCACGGTGGAGCAGGTGCTGAGCCAGAATCCCGACGCCGTATCTGACTACTTGGGTGGTAAGACGCAGGCACTGCGGTTCCTTGTCGGTCAAGTGATGAGGGCCACCCGAGGCAAAGCCAATCCCGAGTTGGTCGGTGGCCTGCTGACGGAGAAGCTGAAGGCTATGGACGGGGGATAGCACTTATCCGGAGCAGTAGCGTTGGCCGTCGCGATGTTGAGAGGTCTACCAGGAACCGTGTGATGTGCGACGAGGAGGTGGCGAAGTCCGGAGGCAGACGGTGAATCCGCGAAGGAGTATTCTATGCACCGGTGCGCTTCTGATGACAGTCGTAGTGGCGGTGCTCGTGAACAGCGGTTGCTCCGCGCTGCGACGTTCCCCCGCTTCCACGCCAACCCCGACGAAGACGCCAGTTGTCGCCAGTGCTGTGGAGCCAACAGCCACCTACACTCCGGTACGCTCTTCTCCGACGCCTGAGAGGTCCTATGATCGCTGCCCACTGACGGGCCTGGAGATGACTGATCCCGCGTTGGGCATGCGACGTCCTCTGGATATCAAGATAGACAACTACCCGGGAAGTCGACCACCATCTGGCATCCATCGCGCAGACGTGGTGTTCGAACACTTCGCAGAGGGTGCCATCACTCGGTTCAGCGCCGTCTTTCTCTGCCAGGATCACGAACAGGTGGGTCCTGTTCGGAGCGCGAGGCTCATTGACGTCGAGCACGTGGTGAATATGTTCGATGCGGTACTGGTCCACTATGGAGCCGCTAACCAGGTCTTGCCGATGATTGATGCGGCTGGTTTCCCGGACATGGACGGGTATTTTGGGGCGCCGGGGTTCCTCACAGTCCCTGGCAGGGTGAGCCCTTTCAACAAGTACTGTGACACACGGGCGGTGTGGGCGGCTGTGGAAGAGAACGGATGGCAGAAGCCCGCGGAGAGACCTGGATTCCTCTTCAGTGAGAGTGTGGAATCGGACGTCCCGGCCGATCGGATAAAGGTCGTCTACGCGCCTCAGAATCAGGCTCGCTGGGATTTTGATGCGGAACGTGGAGTCTATCTGCGGTACGCTGGAGATGAGCCCGATGTTGAGGAGTCCGCTGGCGAGCAATTGACAGCGGCCAACGTGGTGATCGTGTCAGCCAAGCATACCGAAACGGACATCGACGAGGGATACGGGTCCTTTTCCGTCAGGATAGACCTCCTGGGCGAGGGGCCAGCGGTGGTCTGTAGGGACGGGCTGGCTGTGGAGGGGCGCTGGGTACGGACCGGCGACACGGAAGTGATACGTTTGGTTGATGGAGCAGGGAACCCCATCCCATTCAAGCCCGGGAACGTCTGGATACAGGTTGTACCAGAGATGGGCATCCTGGAGATCAGTTAGGGGAATAGATGTACATCCAGGAAGAGAAGAAGAGAGGCCGCTACCTGGCTTGGATACTTCTGCTACTCATCATCTTGGCAGCGCTTGGTGTCTATGCCATAGTGGAGAGGCCGGAGTTGGTAGGTCAGGAGGTGCCTGCTGAGCCAGTAGAGACGGCACAGGGGCACGTCGAGGAGGGGGACGCTCTTTTTGAGGCAGGCAAGATAGATGAGGCCATGGCTGAGTACGAGAGAGCCACGGCACTGGACCCCGAAAACGCCGTTGCGCACGCTCGATGGGGAAGGATGCTCACACTACGGCGACGGTACTCAGAGGCCGTCGCGAAGACCGGCAGGGCTGTGGAGCTGGATCCAGAAGACCCCGAGGTTCAGGCTCTTCATGCCATGGCACTGGATTGGAATGGCCAGTATGACGATGCGGTGTCTGCCGCTTTGAGGGCCATTGAACTGGACCCTGACTACGCCGAGGGCCACGCGTATCTGGCGGAGGCCTATGCTGACAAAGATCGCTGGAACGAGGCCCTGGAGAGTGCTGAAGCGGCCGTGCGCCTCGATGGCTCGAGCTGGGTGACGCATCTCAATCTGGGCTACGTGCATGAGAAGATGGGCAACTACAGCGACGCAGTGGCCGAATACGCGGAGGCGACCCTCTTGCAGCCCAATCTGGGCTGTCTGTATGTTCGGTTGGCGCGCACCTATCGGGTTTTGGGGCGCTACGAGCTAGCCATCGCGCAGCTCGAACTGGCGCAAAATGTGGATCCTTATAACCCTGAGGTCTACGATGCCTTGGGGCAGGTGTACTTGGATCAAGGAGAGTTCGAGCGCGCCGCAGATAGGTTTCGCAAGGCTCTCGAGGAGGACGATCAGTATGCCATGGCGTATGGACACCTGGGCATCGCGTACTTCCGCCTGATGCGCTGGGAAGACGCCATCCCCAGTTTCAGGAAAGCCATCGAGTACGGATCGGCGGCTCCCGAGTACTACTATGCCCTGGGGTGGTCATACATAAACCTGTCCGAGGACTGCGAGCGAGCCGTGCCCTGTTTCGAGATGGCCCTGGAGCTGGACATTTGGGCTCAGCCAGCGTGGGACGGTTTGGACTACTGCGAGGAGTGAGCGATGCTGATCTGGCCGCACGTCGAGGGAGGTGATCTGGCAGACAGAGGATGGAGCGCATAAGTGAAGTAAGATAGACTTGGGACCTGCTGTCGGAAAGTAGAGATCCTGGGCGGAAAACGCAGATTTGGCTCGGAATGCGACGGAAACTCGATTCTGGTCTCTGCTCAATGGATTTGCACTTTCGTCGAGAATTCGGTATTATTATATGGGAATTAGCACTCTATGCGTGAGAGTGCTAATTCATGTGCCATGGCAAAGGATCGAATAAAGAACCATTCATGAAG
>Ga0114930_10000275_pt1 | contig 56865 bp, 61 predicted proteins | sample AnhtaG_FD_87300 | JGI IMG/M metagenome (GOLD analysis project Ga0114930, IMG submission 87300) | Deep subsurface microbial communities from Anholt, Denmark to uncover new lineages of life (NeLLi) - Anholt_01485 metaG | ecosystem: Environmental > Aquatic > Marine > Oceanic > Sediment | place...
GGTTTGAGGCGGAGCACCGGACACGATGGGAGAAGTGCGGCATCCCCCATGACATCCCCTTCCAGACCAAGCCCCAACTGGCGTTGGAGATGTTGAAGGCAGCTGTGGCTGAGGGCACACTGCACTTCCGCTGGGTCACTTGTGATGAAGACTACGGAAAGGATCCCGCCTTCTTGGATGGTGTGTCCCCTTCTCAGATCGAGCAGGTAGGGCCAGATGAGGTCACGCTTGTCCTCTGTGATGGCCTTTCCCACCAGTACCGGCAATGCCTGGGCCAGGCAGCAATCAGGTCCCGCCAGGTAACGCCATCCTCCACTGCGATGCTCACCTCTTTCCGGCCAGCTCGAATCCGCGCCGGCCCGGTGAGCTCCATAGTCACTCTCACAGCCACTACTCGCCCTTCTTTCCGCTTTCCATGAGCACACTGGTTCAGGAATCATGGATGCATATGTAGTCTGACGCACAGCAAGGATACTCCACGTACTCCAGGCCCTCGAGGCCTTCAACCATACTCACGATGACAGGTTTCATCCGCAGAAACAATCTGGAAGCTTCCCGCGGTGTAAACCCTGTCACGCTGCACAGCCTAGCATGCAGTTCCATGACATCTACACTGCCTTTCAGGAAGTCCTTTGTCTGCTTCTCATCCAATTCCCGGACCATTCTCTCTACCCCCTGAGGCGTTATGCTTTCCAAGATTTCTGCGCTTTTGAGGTCCATCTTTCAACTCCTTTAACGCTCTACTTCATGGCGAAGGTTTCAATTCTCCTCCTGCACCGGTGCAGCCGCCGACCAGGAGGTGATATCTCGCCTACCTTGGATGTGGCAGGTGCAGGCCAACTGCCCATTGATGACCAGCCCCGGCCGCTCACCTGTCAGGTAATGCGCTATCAGCTATGGGTCATTCATCCCCTCGGGGGCCACCTCCCGAGGCGCATTCAGCACCAGCATTCCCAGCTTGAGGCCCTTGCAACACCCAGTTCCGAGCACCTTCACCTCCATCCTTTTCACCTCCATCTTGACGGTCAGGCTTTGGTCAGTCCAGCCGTCGTCGCAGGATCACGATGGTCAGGGCGAAAAGGAGAACCGCAAAGGCGAGCAGCGTCCCCAGATGGAGGGCCATCTGCCAGGAGATCGGCCCCAGCAGCGCGGCATGGAGTACTTCCAGGCCGTAGGTCAGGGGCCGGATGTCCATCTCGGCGACCACGTCCTCGGCCAGCACCCGTTCCAGGGCCTCCTCCACGCTTAGCATAGGGTAGAGCTCAGCTATGCTCACCTCCGCATCCAGGATGGGTCCCATGGCTCCTGGAGAAGGGTTACCCTGGCCTCTGTCACGCCCTCCACCTTATCCGCTGCCTGACGCACCTGCTGAACCAGGTAGTCCGCCAAGGGGCAGAAGGGGGTGGTGAGGACCATCTTGATCTCCACCTGGCCCCCGTTGATGAGCACTTCGCGGATCATCCCCAGGTCGGTAACGCTCATGCCGATCTCCGGGTCGATGACCGCGCTGAGGGCTTCCCGGATATCCTGCTCCGTCACCATATCTCCCTCACAAGTCATGCTGCTCGACGCTCCATTTCTCGCGATTCCAACGAACGACGGACTCCAGGTCTGAGGGGACTGGGGCCGGTCTGCGCACCCACTCCGTCATCTCGGCGGCGATCCGGGCGAAGCGCGCTCCCTCAGCCGAGGACAAGTAGTACATCTCCGGTCGCTCCCCACCCAGACCGATCTCATTGAGGAGGTCTTTGACGTACTGTACCCTCTTGGCTGCCCACAAGTTGCCCTCCATCCCATCCCTTTTCATGTCGCTTGGACTCAAGGCGCCTTGCAGATGCCGTCCAGCGGTGCCTCACCCCTGATCAGGGCTAAGGCCGCTGGCAGCAGCGGGGCCAGAAGCTCCATGCTCTCTCGCACTGCCTTGGGGTTGCCTGGCAGGTTGACGATGAGAGTGTGGCCCCGGATGCCAGCTATGGCCCAGGAGAAGACGGCGAAGGGGATGAAGCGCTGGTATCCCTCTAAGCGCATCAGTTCGGTCAAGCCCGGCATCTCCCGCTCGATGACCGCCCGTGTCGCTTGCGGGGTGACGTCTCTAGGCGACGGCCCTGTGCCCCCCGTGGTCATGATGAGGTCGATGCCCTGCTCATCTGTCAACTCTGTCAACTGCGCCATGATCTCATCCCGCTCATCGGGGATGATGTGGTAGGCCACGACCTCTGCCCCCATCTCGGAGAGCAGTTTGTCCAGCACGGGGCCGCTCACGTCCTCCCGCTCGCCCCGAGAACCTTTGTCGCTGACGGTGATCACAGCGGCGGTAATCATTTGTCACCCTCCCCTTTTCCTCTGCACTCGGCTTGTTCCTTTCATCCAACAGGGTAGGCCTTGAATAGGATCATCAGGCCCAGACCCACCACGAGGAGGGCGAAAACGCTCCAATCCTGCTCCCGCTGCAACTGGGGTAGGAGATCTGTGGCGCCCACGTAGAGGAACGAGTCGGCAGCAACGCCCAGGAGCAGGCCCAGCAACGGGTCGGCGATACTTTGTACCCCCGTGTAGGCAGCCACCGCCCCAGGGGCGTGGCCAGGGCCACCACCAGGGAGAGCAGGAAGGCCCGCTGGCGCCCGTAGCCCGCCCCCAGGGCGATTGCGGCCATGGACAGGCCCTCGGGGAACTCGTGGACGGTGACGACAAAAGCGGCCACCAGCCCCAGCCCGGCCGAGGCGCCGAAACTGGCCGCCACGGCCAGGCCGTCCACCAGGCTGTGCAGGGTCAGGGCGGCGAAGGCCACCAGGCCCATGGGATGTATCGGACACTCCTCGCAGTACTCCGGACAGGCGTGTAAGAAAGTTGCCTGTTCTAGAGCGAAGAAAGTAGGGAAGCCGATCACCAGTCCTCAGGCCGCCGGGCGCCCAGTTCGCTTCACGGCCTCAGGAATGAGGTGCACGAAGGCCACACGCAGAAGCACCCCCGAGGCGAAGGCCATCAGGTGGTACAGGCCTGCCCGCTCACCGCCAGCCCGATACAGGACGAACAGGCTGCCGACGACGGTGGCCGTGCCCGCCAGCAGGCCATAGAAGAAGACTTGGTGCATCGAAAGTACCAGCCTATCTGGCCACCAGGCCCAAAGCTTCCAGCCGGCGGCGGATGGCCCGTATGGAGACCTTGCCGCCGGCCGAGAGGAGCTCGTCTCCTACGAAGACCAGAGGGACGACCCCGTCACCGCTCCTCACCAGGGCCAGTACCTGGGGGAAGCGGTCCATCTCCGGCGAGAGGAGGTCGTAGTACCCCACGCTCACTTGCTCGCCGAAGCGGGCGGTCAGTTGCTGTCGGGCCCAATCGGCCACCTCCCGCCAGGCGTCAGTCACACCGGTGGCGCAGGCCGTGGGCACACCGAAGATGCGGACAGGGATGGGACTATCTATCTTAGCAACACCCCGGCCCCATATTGGGCCCGCAAGCCAGCGGCATGGGCATGGCGCTGCCGCCATCGCCGCTGCGGATGAACATCATTGAGCGGAAGGCCTGCTGTGTCTCCGTACTGTGGCACTCCGGGCACTCTGGCTGAAGCCCCGCCTCCTTCTGCTTGAAAGTGGCGAAGATCTCAAAGGCGTGCGCGCAATCCCCGCACTGATAGTCATATGTGGGCATTTGTAGGTAAACCTCCTCTATCCTGAGATGATATGGATTCCCGGCTCCGTCACCACCTGGCCGATGATCCAGCCAGGCTGGCCCTCGGCGGCGAAGCGGTCGAGCAGTCGGCCCAGCTTCTCAGACGGCACGGCCAGCAGCAGTCCGCCCGAGGTTTGGGCGTCAAACAGCAGCATCTGCATCTCCTTGCCGGTGCCGTCCGCGAAGCACACGTGCGGGCTGTAGAAGTCCCGATTGCAGTAGGAGCCGCCGGGGAAAAGACTTTGTTCGGCGTACTCCTCGGCCCCATCCATTAACGGCACATCCCCCAGCCGGATGCACATCCCGACGCCCGAGGCTTCGGCCATCTCCCAGGCGTGGCCCAGCAGGCCAAAGCCGGTGACGTCGGTGGCGCCGCGCAGACCTAGCTTGATAGCGATCCGGCTGGCGACCCGGTTGAGGGCCGTCATCCAGCGCACCGCACCCGCCAGGTGGGCCGGGTCGGCCTTGTTACCCTTGAAGGCGGTGACAATGACACCGGTTCCCAGCGGCTTGGTCAGCACCAGCGCGTCGCCGGGGCGCGCCCCACTCCGGGTCAGCAGCCGGTCCGGGTGGGCCAGCCCGACCACGGCCAGGCCGTACTTGGGCTCCTTGTCCTGGATAGTGTGCCCGCCAGCCAGGGCGACCCCCGCCTCCCGCACCTTCTCCGCCCCGCCCCGCAGCACCTCGGCCAGGACCTCCGGCAGCTTGGGCGGGAAGGCGACCAGGTTGATGGCCAGCAGCGGCTCACCGCCCATGGCGTACACGTCGCTCAGCGCGTTGGCGGCGGCGATGGCCCCGAAATCGTACGGGTCATCCACGATGGGCGTGAAGAAGTCGGCGGTGACGATCAGTGCTCTGTCGGCATCCAACCGGTAGACGGCGGCATCGTCCGGCGATCCCAGGCCGACCAGCACCTGGGGGTAGTCAGCCGGGACGAACATCTGTTGCAGGGGGCGCAGGACCTGCGCCAGGGCCTCAGGGGCCAGCTTGGCCGCTCAACCGGCAGTCGAGGCCAGGCTGGTCAGAGGGACCTGCTTCCCCGAGATGGCGTGTGGCTCGTCGCTCATACGCTCACCACCTTCTCCGCCTGGGCCAGCGCCTCAAGAATGGCGGCCATGCCGCCGATGATGCCGACCTCCACTTTGTCGGTCAGGCCGAAGTAGTCCAGACAGGTGGAGCAGACAATGAGCTCCACACCTTTCGCCTCCAACGCCCGCAATTGCTCCAGGACGGGCGATCCCTCGCACACCAGCTTCACGCCGTCGGTGTAAAAGAGCAGCTTGCCCGGCAGCGCATCCGACTCTCCCAGCAGGGAGAGGAAGATGCCGGCCATCTTCTGCTGCAGATCGGCCGGGGCCTGGCCCAGGCCGAAGTGGGTGAACAGGACAACGGTTGAACTGGACATGGGCTTCTCCTTATGCTCTTCTCTCTGCTTCGCTTATCTCAATCAACTTGGCGATGATGGCCCTGATGCCGGCCATCCGTCCCTCGGCTACTTCGCCAGTGGACGAGATGCCCCGCTCGGGGCCGACGAAGTGGTAACCCCGCTCCTTCAGCCTGGCCACGTTCTCCTGCACGACCGCTTTGGTCCACATCTCCTCGTGCATGGCCGGGGCCAAGACCACCGGTGCCTGGGTGGCCAGCACGGTCAGCGTCACCAGGTCGTCGGCCAGGCCGTGGGCTAACTTCGCCAGGATGTCGGCCGTGGCCGGGGCGACGAGCACCAGGTCGGCCAGGCGGGCCAGTTGCACGTGGATCACCGGCGCCCGCTGCGCCGCCTCCCACAGATCGGCGTACACCGGGTTGCCAGAGGCCACCCCCAGGGTGAGGGGCGTGATGAAGCGGGTGGCTGCCGGGGTCATGATGACCTGCACGTTGACCATGTGTCGCCAGCGCAGTTGCCCGACGAGCTCGGGGATGTAGTGGGCCGCCACGCCGCCGGTCAAGCCGATGAGGACGGTCTTGCCCATCAGCACATCATCAACTCCCCGGCAAGGCCGCCAAAATCGAAGCCCAGGAGCTGGCTGATCTCCATGTTGACATCGGGCAGGAAGGCCTGGGCTTGCTGCTGGGCCTGAACGTAGGTCATGATGACCGGGTTGCGCTGCGCCTCTCCCTGCAGGTCGCGCAGGGCGTCGATCTCCGCCTGGGTGATGCCCCTGCTGTTCTGCTGCTTGAGCATCAGGGCTTGCTGGCGCTGCTGGAGTTCCGTCAGCAGGCCCTGCGCCTCCTCGTCCGCTTCCAGCCGCACTTTGGCCTGGCAGAAGCCGACGATGGGTGGCGAGGCCCGCAGCTTCAAGGCGAACTCCCGCGCCGCCGCCTCTACCGTTGCATCCAACATAAATCTCCTCTATTTCTGTGCAGAGGGGCAGGGGTGCAGAGGAGAATTCCTCCCCCTCGGCCCCTCCACTCCCGTGCTCCTCTGCTCCCCTGCACAATTAGCAGCAGCCGGGGCCACAACTGGCGGCGAAGCTCAGACCGATGACCTCCGAGATGAGGCCAGCTATCTCCTGGCAGAGCAGGCTCAGCCGCTCCTGGGCCTCCACATAGCCTCGCACCACCTGTTGGGCCAGCATCGCCTGCTGCAGCCGCCGGAGTTCCTCCCGTTCGGCGACGCCGAGGAGGCCGAACTGGAGCTGCCAGCCCAGGGCCTGCTGCTTCTCCTGGAAGGTGCGGATGGCTGCCTGGGCTGCCGGATCTCGCCGCAGCCGGAGCTGGGCCTGGTCAAAAACCTGGTACTCCGGAGTCTCGGCCAGCACGGCGGCGAACTCCCTCGCTGCCTGCAGCGCCTCGGCCTCACTGACTTCGACCGTTCTCACCGAACTTACTTGCCACATCTACACTTTCCTCCACGTTAGACTAATCCCCGCTACCGGGGGAGAATCTCTGCAACCCCGCCCGCGCCGCCACTGAGGGAAACAGCGACAGGTCGGTGTGCGGCAGGAAAAGCGCCGCGGTGTACTCGTCGAAGTAACGGGGCTCGACGGTCAACTCCAGGGTGATCACGCTGGCGGCCACCTCCAGCGCCCGCCGCCTGGCTGCCCCGGAGAACAAGGCCAGCCGGGCCCCAGCCAGGGAACTGTGCCGATTGTTGGCCTCTCTTCCTTAATCCCGTCTGTCATGCGAACGGTAATCCTCGATGGCGGCCTGGATACCCTCCTCAGCCAGCACCGAGCAGTGCATCTTGATAGGCGGCAGGCCATCCAGGGCTTGGGCCACGGTCTTGCTGGTCAGCGCCAGGGCCTTCTCAATGGTCTTGCCCTTGACCAGATCGGTGACCATGGAAGAGGTGGCGATGGCGGCCCCGCAGCCGAAGGTCTTAAACCTGGCATCCACGATGCGGTTGTTCTCGATCTTGAGGAAGAGCATCATCACGTCGCCACAGACCGGATTGCCCACCGTGCCCACCCCGTCGGCGTCGGGCATATCCCCCATGTTGTGGGGGTTCATGAAGTGTTCCATCACCTTCTGGCTGTACTGCATCTCACTTCCTCCTGCGCGGCCCGGCCTCGGCAGCGAAGGGTTCCTTCGCCGAGAAGGGCGACATGGCCCGCAGCCGCTCGATGATTGGCGGCAGCTCGGCCAGAACGTAGTCCACCTGCTCAGCGGTGTTGTCTCGCCCCAGGCTGAAGCGGATGGAGCCCTGGGCAATGGCCGGCGGCACGCCCATGGCCAAGAGCACGTGGGACGGCTCCAGGGAATCCGAGGTGCAGGCCGAGGAGCTGGAGACGGCCACCCCCTTCATATCCAGACTCAGGATGATGGATTCGCCTTCGATGTATTCGAAGCAAACGTTGAGCGTGCCAGGCAGGGCCTGTGTAGGGTGCCCGTTGCGCCGCACGCCCTCGACGTTGGCCGCAATCCCTTCCCATAGCCGTTCCCGCAATGTCGCCAGGCGGTGGGCCTCCTCTTCCATCTCGGCCAGAGCCAGTTCCACCGCCCGGCCCAGCCCCACGATACCGGCCACGTTCTCCGTCCCTGCCCGACGGTTGCGCTCGTGGTGGCCGCCGTGCAACAGCGAGTCAAGCCGGGTGCCCTTGCGCACATACAACGCGCCCACGCCCTTGGGCCCGTAGAGCTTGTGGGCTGAAAGGGAGAGGAGAGCCACTCCCAGTTCGTCCACCTTGGTGGGCAGCTTGCCGAAGGTCTGCACCGCGTCGGTGTGGAAGGTCACCTCTTTCTCCTTGAGGATGCGGCCGATTTCGGCCAGGGGCTGGACGGTGCCCACCTCGTTGTTGGCATGCATGATGCTGACCAGGATGGTTCGGTCGGTGATGGCCTTGCGCACATCATCCGGGTCAACCATGCCGTACTCATCCACCGGCAGGTAGGTGACTTGAAAACCCTGCTTCTCCAGGTACTGTCAGGTATGCAATACAGCATGGTGCTCGATGCGGGTGGTGATGATATGATCGCCTCTCTCACAATGGGCGTAAGCTACCCCCTTGACGGCCAGGTTGTCTGCTTCGGTGGCGCAGCCGGTGAAGACCACCTCCTCCGGCCGGCAGCCCAGGGCCCCGGCTACCTTCTCCCGGGCCCCGTTGATGCCCATGGCCGCCCTGCGACCGAAGGCATGTACGCTGGATGAGTTGCCGAACTCCTCTTTCAAGTAGGGCAACATGGCTTCCAGCACCTCCGCCCACAGAGGCGTGGTGGCATTGTGATCCATGTAGATTGCTTCCATAACCCATCACCTCGACTTCAGTTCTTGGAGAACGTCGCCGCCACATCCTTCGGCCAGGTTGCCAGCCCCTTCAGCAGTTGGGCCCCATTCAGATTGGCCGCCGCCTGCTCTACCATGGCGGCGGAAGCACGAAAATCCTCCTCGGTGAATCGCAGGGTCACGTTGCCGTAGTCCAGATGAATGAGCCCGCCTGGACAACGGCTGATCCCGGCGCCCTCACGCCCTCGTGCCAGCACTTTCCATCCTGACATGGTTTTCCTCCCTGGCCCCTTACAGGGGCCTCTCAATTCCCGCACGTGCTCCAGGCCATCGCCGAACAGGTGGAAGATGTGGTCGTCGTCCAAGGAATAGCAGACGAAGCGTCCTTCCTTGTCCTCCCATCCTACCCGAAACAGGCGCGCACCGCCTCTTCCACGGTCGAGACTTCCACCACCTTGATCCCGGCCAGCGGCAATCCCTGGCCGACGGGCACGATGAATCGGTGTGCCTGCTCCAGAACCGCTCGCACCTTCTCCGCCAGCCCGCCCACGGGCAGCACCTTGCCGTTCTGGTCCACGGTCCCGGTGGCGAAGACCCCTTCCGGCACCGGCCGGTCATGCAGCGCCGCGACCATCCCCAGGTAGAGGGCAAGCTCCAAACTGGGGCCGCACAGACAGTGGGTCGCCGCCCCGGCGGGTGGCTGGACATCGCGGATCAGGAGATCCCGGTCGGCCTGCAGCAGGCCGAAGACCAGACGCAGTTCTCCATGAGCCCGTTCGTCGAAGAAGAGATGGGCGTCCAGATACAGCCGTCCATCGCCTGGACAGCTCTCAATCTCCAGTCAGTGCACCTCCCCCCGCCCTTCGTTCACCGTCAGCACCGGCAGGCGCACCATCAATCCTACTCCCTCATCACCTCGCGCAGCAAGATGACATCATTTCTGTCGCAGCAGCCGAGACGAATTGCTCAGGATACCCAGGTCAGGCAACGACTGCACGGCGGGGGCCAGAATGGGTGGCAGAAAGCCGAACGCAGCCAGCAACAGCCCAGCGAGATTGTAGAACGCAGTGAAGGCAAGATTCATCTTCACGACCTTCATCGTCCGGCGCGCGATACGAAAAACCTCTGGCACCAGCCTCCAGTCCTCGCGCATGAGCGCCACGTGCGCGGCTTCGATGGCAATGTCCGTCCCAGCGGCGCCCATTGCAATGCCGACCTCGGCCTGCGCGAGCGCAGGCGCATCGTTCACACCGTCGCCGACCATCACGACGACGTGGCCTTGGGCCCGATACTCCTTCACGACGCGAATCTTGTCTTGGGGCAACAGATTAGCGCGATAGCGCACACCAATTTTCTCAGCCAGTGCTGTAGCGGTGCGTTCGTTGTCGCCCGTGAGCAGTTCGACGTGGCGCACGCCCAGGTCGTGCACAGCCGCCAGCGCCGCCGGCACTTCGGGACAGAGCGTGTCGGCGGCAGCCAGCACACCCGCCAGTTCGCCGTCGCGCGCGACAAACAACAGCGTCTTACCCTGGGCCTCCAGTTGGGCAGCGATGGGCAGCGATGCTGCAGAGGCAATCATCCAGCGGTTGCCCACGACCACCGTGGTCCCATTCACTTTCGCGCGCACGTAAATGCCGGGCACGGCTTCGAAATCGTGTGGTTCGTGCAGGGGCACGTGGCGCTCGCGAGCGACGGCGCGCATGGCGTCGGCCAGTGGGTGCTCAGAGTAACGTTCAGCGGAGGCGGCAAGCGAGAGGAGATCGGAATCAGCCAGACCGCTCAGCGGCACCACGTCGGTCACCTGCGGCTTACCGAGCGTCAGCGTTCCGGTTTTGTCAATCAGCAGCACATCGGCACGAGCGAGCAGTTCAAGATAGGGCCCGCCTCTGATGACCAGGCCGCGTTTCGCGCTGGCGCCGATCGAAGCCAGCATGGCGATAGGCGTGGCCAGTGCAAACGAACACGAGAACGCGACGACCAGCACCGCCGCCGTCGCCAGCGGATCGCGCCGAATGGCAAGAGTCAGGGCGGCGATGACAGCCACCACCGGGAGATAGTAGGTTGAGAATTTGTCGGCCACGCGCCGCACATCGGCCCGGTGCGCTTCGGCCTCCTCGACCATTTTGACCACGCGCCCGAACGTCGTGTCCGCGCCGATGTGCGTGGTGCGCACGCGCAGACGGCCGACCCGGGCGATGGCGGCGGCGTACACTTTCGCGCCGGGGCCCACTTCGACCGGCATAGACTCGCCGGTGATGGCGGCCTGATCAACGGTAGCCTGCCCATCAATTACCTCGCCATCCACGGGAATTTTCTCGCCGGGTCGCACCACTACCATCTCACCGACCTGCACCTCGGCGATTGATGTTTCCACTTCGCGGCCGTCGCGTTCCACGCGCGCGGTCTGCGGGGCCATGGCGGTCAAATCGTTCACCGCGCGGCGAGCGCGTTCGGTGGTGAAGTTTTCGGCATAGTCCCCGACGCGCATGAAGAACACCACCACGGCTGCTGTGGCCCGTTCGCCCACCGTCAGCGCGGCGATGGCGCCGATGGTCATGAGCGTGTGCGAGGTGACTTGCTGCCTGAGCGCAACCCGAACGACGTTGCGAAAAACCGGGTAGCCGCTCACGAGCACCACGGCCAGGCCGATCGGCCACGGCACGCGCTCGGCGATCTGCTCGAACAGCCCCAGCCACTCACCGATAACCACGATGAAAAGGACCGCCCCGAAGACGACGGCGAGCAGCGCCACGACGGCCGGCTGAAATCGCCCAGGGGCGAGACGGCAGGTTGGGGCGAGCCCGTGACGGGAACGGAGTACCCTGCGCCTTCCACAGCCTTGCGGATGGCAGGCAGATCCACGAGTACGGGATCGAAGAGTGAATGATGGCTTTCTCCGAAGTGAGGAAAACGTTCACGCATTCGACGCCGGGGAGAGCGCGGCAATTGCGTGTTGGACGTGCTGCGTGCATTCCGCGCAGTCCATCCCGGCAACGGGGACCTGGATGGTTTTGAGTTCACTCACCTTTGGGCTCCTCAGTGCAGTGCGGGCTCATTTACCCGATCGTCTGAGCGGCGCCCGGTTCTGGAATGAGCCAGCCATAGATCTGTTCGCCCAGTGTCTCCAATACGTCCAGCCCCTTCACCTCGTGCGGCAGCAGGGGTATGGTCAGGATGGGTGCTTGGAAGCGTCCGGCCATCTCCCTCAGATAGCGGGCCTGCATCAGCGAGCGCCGGCAGAAATACTCGGTGCTGCACTGCTCCGACGGCAACACCTGATTGGCCACCACCAGCCCCGGCTCGATGCCCACCGTGCGCAGCTCCTCCACTGCCCGCCAGGCCTCGACGATGGGCGTGGATTCGGGGTACATTACGAAAGCAAACGTGGATCGCTGCGGGTCGCGCATCATGTCAATGACTTGCCCGAAGCGAGCCCTGGCCGCCGCGGCGGCCTGCGAAAGCTCGGCCGAGGCGTAGAGCTTGACCTCCAACTGCTGGCTCCAGTCCACCGGTAGCTCCAGCAGGCACAGGGTGTGGCCGGTGGGGGCGGTGTCGAACACCAGCACGTCGTACTGATCCAGCGAGGCTTACTCAATGAAGCGGTCGAAAGCGGCCATCTCCTCAGTGCACGGGCTGTCCAGCTCCTCGGCCATGGCCCGCAGCGACTCCCGGGGGGCGGCCCTGTTGCCGGGCCTCATCCAGGATACGGGTCTTGTACGCCTCGGCAGCCACCTTGGGGTCAATCTTGGTCGCCCACAGGTTGTCCACCCCAGCCACCGACTCCACCTCGTCGCCCACCGGCCGACCCAGCACGTCGCCGATGTGGGCCGCCGGGTCGGTGGTCAACAGCAGGGTGCGGTAGCCCTGCCGGACCAGCCACACCGCCGTCACGCACGACAGGGCTGTCTTGCCCACCTCGCCCTTGCCGGCGAAGAACAGGGTACGGCTGTGGCCGTTGGCCGGCAACAGGCGGGGTACCACCTCATCCTGCCGGGCCACCAGCCACCGGCGAGACGAGGGCGAACAGCGTCGTACCTCCCCGTCGGGGATGAGGTGTGGTCTCTGCCACCTGCCACTTGCTACTTGCTCCCCACCGTACAACAGCCTGGCCACGTAACGCAACTGCCCTATGCCTTTGATCTCCTCGTCCAGCAACGGCATCCGCTGCGTCGGCAGAGGCAACTCCCGCTCGATCTGAGCCAGGTAGCGGGCCTGCATCTTGATGCGTTCGGCCAGGAAGGCGTTGCGGTCCTCCTCCTGGGGGATGATGCCGTTGACAATGAGCCTTTGGGTCTCAATGCCCAATTTGGACAACTCGGCCATCGCCCGCCGGGTCTCCTTGATGGGCGTGGCCTCGGGCTGGAGCACAAACACGAACGTCGTGCGGGCCGGGTCGCGCATCAGGGCCACCGCCCGGTCGTATTTGGCCTTGGACCCCTGGATGGTGGCCACCGGCCCCAGGCAGGTCTGGCCGCTGCCCCCGGCCGCCTCCTCTATGTGGCGGCTCCAGCCCACCGGCAGCTCCAGCAGGCGCAAGGTGTGGCTCGTGGGCGCCGTGTCAGAGATGACAACCTCGAAGGATCGGCCTTTGCCGTCCACGTCCAGGAAATCCACAAACCGGTCAAAGGCTGCCACCTCGGCCGTACACGGCCCGCTGAGCTGCTCCTCCATGATCTGCACCATCTCCGGCGGGAACAGGCCGCGGATGGGAGCCAGAGCGCGATCCTTGTACTCCTCGGTGGCCTTGTCGGGATCGATCTCCATGGCCCACAGATTGACCACGCCTTCGGCTGGGCTCAGGCCAAGGCCCTTGATGGGCGTGACTTTGTGGCCGATAGGGTGCTCGAAGACGTCGGCCAGGTTCGAGGCCGGGTCGGTGGTGACGATAAGGGTCTTGCGACCCTGATCAGCGTGGTGAACGGCGGTGGCGCAGGCCATGCTGGTTTTGCCCACACCACCCTTGCCGGAGAAGAAGATGAATTGGGTTGACATTTGAAAACTCACTCCTACCGGCTTCATCCTTGCCCATCCAGCGCCGCCTGCACCTCGGTCAGGGTGGGATAGGCTCCGGCCTTGATCACCCGCCCGTTGACGATGGTGATGGGCAGGGCGGCCAGTTGCCGCTCGCGCACCAGCCGGTAGACCTCGGCGTTGTTCAGGAAGGCCTGGGGCTGCTGGGCCATCAGATACCGCTCCACAGTCATCCCCTGGTCCTTCAGCTTCAACACCATCTCGTTCACCTCCACAAGGACAGGATCAATCGTCGGCCCACACAGCCCGCTGGGGCAGCACATAGGCGGGTCGAAAATCTCCACTTTCATGCTGTCAGATCTCGTGGGTTACTCAGCCTCCCTCGTTTAGAATCGTAAGACTATCACGACACTCAGGACAACGACCGCGCTGCATCTCAGCGGCGAGGCTTGCAGGCACTTATGTTGGCACTGTAGACCCGCACGTGACCCACCTGCTGGAAGTCCAGCCCGTGGATGCAGAGCACTGTCTCGAAGCCGGCCTGGACGATGAGGCCGATGTAATCCTTCTCAGGAAGCGCCCCACCCACGCAGCGGGCCCACTCATCTGGGTTGGAGCGCACCGACTCTGGCAGCGGCTTGTCAGTGACGATGTCGGAGATCATTAACCGCCCACCCGGCTTCAATACGCGATAGGTCTCTTGAAAGACACGTCCTTTGTCCAGGGTCAAGTTGATGACGCAGTTGGAGATTATCACGTCCACCGACTCGTCGGGCAGGGGCATTTCCTCGGCGTCACCCAGGCGAAACTCAACGTTACTGAATCCGGCCCGCTCGGCTGCCTGGCTGGCCCGCTGGATCATGGCCTCGGTCGTGTCGAGGCCGATGGCTCTACCCGCCGGGCCAACCTTGCGGGCGGCAAGCAGCACATCGAGCCCCGCCCCGGAGCCGATGTCTAACACCACCTCGCCGGGCCGCAGGCTGGCCAGGGCCACCGGGTTGCCACAGCCCAGAGACAGCCCAGCCGCCTCGGGTGGTAGGTCGGCCAGGTCGGTGGGCGTGTAGACGCCGTTGCAACAAGACAGTGGCATATCTCTCAGGGCCAGGTCCGCGTAGCGCGCTTTGACCTCCTCTTTCATTGCTTTCATTGCGTCAATCCTCCTCAACAGGTTCCGGTTGTCAGACAGTCCAGGCAGCAATCGGCCTGGGGGCCGCAGCCAAGCCGCCAGGGCTCGGCTCGCTCGGCGGTGAAGAAGCTGAGGTACAGAGCATTCAATTGAGCCAGAGCGGCCCGATCTACCGAATAATAGACCCACCGGGCGTCGCGCTCGTCGCGCCGGGCAGTCACCAGACCCGAATCCCGCAAGACGCCCAGGTGATGCGACACCAGGTTCTGGGGCAAGTCCAGGCAGGCTGCCAGGTCGCAAACACTTCGCTGACCCTGCATCAGGAAGCACAGGATGCGCATCCTGTTCTCTTCACAGAGAGCCTTCAGAAAACTGGAAAGTTGAGCCAGGCCCACGGGCTGAGGCTTGACCTTGACCGCTAAATCAACCGCCATGCCTCACACCTCCCTCATCCGGGGAGCGAAGACGATAAACTCCAATCTATATCAAAGAGCATTGATATACAATTCCAAAATAAAGAACGCCTCAGAGTTTTCTGGGGCTAGCGCCGTAAGGGGCTTGAGGATGCGCAGCCCTTTCTCGTCGGCGATGACCCGCAGAATGCTAGACAGCTCTGTCAGGGCCTCTTCGGTCGTGTCTGTGATCGTACCTTCTTTTCTCACCGCCTACAGAGCAGATTTCCGGGCGGGGGCGCAACTCTATCAATGTACATTGATATTATAGCACGTATTGGGAGATTTGTCAAATGATCCTTCTAACCCACTTTGCGTGCCACAACTATCATCTGGTAGCTATCCAGGGAGAACTTCTCCGAGGGATCGTAGCCTCCGTATACCGGATGCTCCGCCTCCAGTCCTGCCCCGGCCAATAATCGCCGGAGTTCGGGAAAGGCGTAGCAGCGTATCCGCATCTCATACCGTCGGCAGATCCCATCAGGGTTCAGAATCAGCGTCTCGTTGTGTAGCACGCTGGTCAGTGGATCCAACTGACGGGAGCGCAGGACGTGGGTCTCCCCCTCTCGGCTCCAATCCTGGCCCAGCACCCTCTGGGTGAGTAGGAAATCGCGGTTGGGGATATCCAGCAGGAGACCCCCCCCTGGTGCAAGCAGTCGAGCAACCTCCCGCACCACCTGGCTGTTACCCCCGTCGTCGAAGTAGCCGAAGCTGTTCCAGAGACAGACCACAGAGTCAAAGCAGCCGGTGGGGAAGGGTAACCAGCGCATGTCCCCACACACCCAGCTCGCCTTACCCTGCCCCCTCGCGCGGCCCGCTCGCAGGAAAGTCTCATTCAAATCAAGCCCCACCACCTCGTAACCGCGTTCAGCCAAGGGCCGGCTGTGTCGCCCCCAGCCGCAAGCCAGGTCGAGGATGCGCGCCGGGGGAGATAACCTCAGAGCGCTCTCCACGAAGTCCACCTGGACCCGCGTAGCCGCCTCGTCGAAGGGCTCGTATTCTTCTAGGAAGCGCTCTCGATAGTAACTAACGTACCACGGTTCCTCCACGAGTTTGCCTCTCTGTCACTATTACCTCAGTACTCGCTACCCGTTGCCCTGTTTCTGGCAGCCCTGTTGACTCACCGTGGTAAGGGTGGTAAAATGGCGGCGTGGAAAGGGGGACAGAGTGAGCACCGATATCTTACTTGTGCGCCACGGACAGACGGAGTGGAAACAGGCAGTGCGCTTCCGGGGACGGACTGACTTGGGCCTCTATGACACCTACCACCTGGCGGGGCTAATGTAGCTCGTAAGTGTCCTGCACTTTCCCCTGTGGATCCTTCAGGGTGGCGACTTCAACTTCCGGCCCCCAGGCGGCCGAGTCCAACCCCCAGTAGAGGTCGCTAGGGGTGTTTCGGCCTTTGGTGGTGTAGATGCGGACGCTGTTGCCTCTGAAGAGTGTCAGATTGGGGAAGGTGTACACCTGCCCCCGGCCATTGCTTAAGGTCCAGCCCTGGAGCCGCACATCCCGGCCGTAGTTGGTCAGAACCAGCACCTCCGCCTCCTGTCGTCCTGGGGCCACGATACTCGTGATCACCAGATGGAATTCCTCCTCAGCGGCGGTGGCCGTAGGCTCGGCTGGGGTGGCTGTAGCAGCTGTAGGAGAGGGAGCAGCCTCCGTGGGAGTGGGAGGGGCAGATTCCGTCTCAACTGGGGATTCCACCTCAAGCGGAGGGATGATCAGCTCCTGGCCAACGACAAGTACATCAGGGTCGGTCAGGTTGTTCTCCTCTATGATCCTCTCCCTGGACACGTTGTACTTCTCAGCTATCCAGAAGAGGGTATCACCGGGCTTGACCACATGGACAATGGGGGTCGGCGTCATGGGAGGGGGCGGTTGGCCTGGAGAGGGAGCCTGTGGCAGCGAGGTGGGCTCTGTGGCTGGAGTGGCGGAGGACATCGGGTATGGGAGGATCGCTGATGGAGCAGCCCGGGGAATCATGAACCACGTTACCAGCAGGCTGATGACCAGGGAGATTATGGCATTCAGTGCAATGATGAAGGTTGTCTGTTGTCGTGTCACTCTACATCTCCTGCTGTGAAAACGCGCCATGGGATAAACATCGCCCCAGCGAACTGGGTGGAGAATCGCGGATCGGTGGTCAACTCGATGTACTCCACTTCGCGGGCCAATTGCTGTGCTCGCCCCCGCTCAGCCCGGGAAAGGAGCGCCCGCTTGGCTCCCATGCCCGCCGCATTCCCCACCTGATGGAATCGCTCCCGGGGGAGATCGGGCAGCAGGCCGATGACGATGGCCGAGTCAATGTCAATGTAAGTGCCGAAGGCACCGGCCACGATCACCGCATCCAACTCCCCTGCCTGGAGCTGGGCCTCATCCAGCAATACATTGATGCCGGCCTGGATAGCCCCCTTGGCCAGTTGGATCTGGCCCACATCGGCCCGGGTGAGAACGATGTCCTGGTCCATACCGCTCTCCGCTGCTGGGACCAGCAGGAACTCGGGGCCCCTCTCGCCCTCGCGCACCCGGGGGTGCGTATTGTGGAATCCACCTCGGTCGTTGAGCACGCCAGCCAGGCGCATCTGAGCCACAGCGTCGACAATGCCTGACCCACAAAGGCCCATCGGAGAGAGGTCTTCAATGGTCTGGTACTCCACGCCTGAGTTGACGATGCGCAGGTGCTCGATGGCCCCGGCAGCGGCCCTCATGCCATATTGGATGTGGGCCCCCTCGAAGGCCGGGCCGGAGGCGGTGGAGCAGGTGAGGAAGCGGCCATTGGCCCGCAGGGCCACCTCGGTGTTGGTGCCGATGTCTAGTCCCAGCACCCTTTGGTCGCTGTTGCCAATGCCGGTGGCCAGAAGCATGGCTACGTGGTCTGCACCCACAAAGCCAGCGATGTTGGGCAGCAGGTGGACGTAGGCCCCCGGAGCCAGGGCCAGGCCCAGTTCGCGGGCCTTCACATCCAACGGCTCGCGCACCGCTGGCACGTAGGGGGCCTCGCCCAATTGACGGGTGGGCAACCCCAGCAGCAGATGGTGCATGGCCGTGTTGCCCACCAGGACCGCCTCCACCACCTGATCGTAGCACTGCCCGCCTTTCTGGCAGAGATCTCGCAACAGCCCGTTGATGGCCTCCACCACGGCGGCCTGAAGGTCGGCCGCGCCGGTTTCGTGCTGACGGACGTAGGTGAGCCGGGCCATCACATCCTCTCCGTAGGCGATCTGAGGGTTCATGGCTCCCTGGGCGGCCAGCGTTCGCCCAGTGGTCAGGTCCACCAGGTAGGCGGCCAGCTTGGTGGTCCCCACATCCACCGCTAAACCCAGGGGCACCTCCCCTGGTGGCAGGAGGGCTATCACCTCGTTGTGGCGCAGGATGGCCACAGCACGCCACTCCTGGGCTCGCAGGCGGGAGGGGAGGTCGTGCAGCACGGGCCAGGCGATGTGAATGTGGGATTGGCTGGTAACGGCTATAAGCGCGTCACGGAGCCGGTCGGCGTCGGCGCGGAGGTCGGTCAAGGTCGGGGGAGCAAGTTCCAGCTCAAATGGACGCGCTGTAGGGTCCAGCTCCACGGCCAATTCCCGTCCTTCCACCTGAGTGCGCTGGATGGTGGAGAGGGATTCGGCGGGAATGTGGATTCGCAGATCGTCTGTGACGCGGAGTTGACAGGCCAGGCGATAGCCAGCCCTCAATTCCTTTGGGCTGAGCAGGGCCCGCTCCTTCGGGGTAGGAGCGGGAACCCGGCCCTCCCAGACCTGCACTCGGCAGCGGCCACAGGTCCCCTGCCCGCCGCAGAGGGCCACCAGTTGCACGCCCGCCTGGCGCGCGGCATCCAACAGCAGCGTCCCCTCAGCACAGAGGAACCGCTGGCCGAGAGGTTCAAAATCGAGGCAATAGCTCATACCATCTCCTGGGGAATGACAATAGTAGCAACTGGAATGCAGGCAAAGGGAAAGGCGACCCAATTGTATCCCAGGCTGCAGCGCTTGTCAAACGCAATTTGAGGGTCCTCAAAAAACTGTGGTATAATATCCTCCACTGCTCTGACGATGCTGGGAGGAGAGTGCACAGTGAGGGTGGCTCTGGTACACGATTGGCTCAACCAGCGCGGCGGCGCGGAGAATGTCCTAGAGGTCCTGGTGGAGATGTTTCCCCGGGCACCCATTTACACCTCCATGTACTGGCCTCAGGCTATGCCCCGCTTCTATCGCCAGTGGGACATCCGCACCTCCTGGCTGGACCGATTGCCGCTCATCAAAGCCCGCCATCAGCCTTTCCTCCCCCTCTACCCCCTGGCCTTTCAGGGCTTCGACCTCTCGGACTATGACCTCGTGCTCTCCAATAAGAGTGGCTTCTGCCATGGGGTTCGTACCCCACCTGCTGCAACGCACATCTGCTACTGCCTGACTCCCACTCGCTACCTGTGGGAGTTTGAGCGATACGTCGCTCAGGAAGCTCTGGGCCCACTTGCCCGATTGCTGGTACCTCCCCTGTTGGGGTCACTGCGCCGTTGGGACCTGGACGCTGCTGAGCGGGTCACAGCCCTTGTCGCCATCTCACGCGAAGTCCGGACTCGCATCTCCACGTTCTACCATCGCGATTCAACCATCATTTACCCGCCGGTGGACACAGGCCGCTTTCAGCCCGTCGAGGATCAGGACGACTATTTTTTGGTCGTCTCCCGCCTCGTCCCTTACAAGCGCATTGACCTGGCAGTCGAGGCCTGCACAAAGCTGAGCCTGCCCTTGGTGATCATCGGGGAGGGGCGGGATCGGACCCGGTTGGAGGCCCTGGCCGGGCCGACGGTGCGCTTCCTGGGCTGGGCATCGGATGCGGAGCGGACTCGATACATGTCCCGCTGTCGAGCTTTTCTCTTCCCTGGCCGGGAGGACTTTGGAATTGCTCCTCTGGAGGCACAGGCCGCCAGGAGGCCGGTCATCGCCTACGCCGCTGGTGGCGCACTGGACACGGTTATTGAGGGGGAGACCGGGGTCTTCTTCCACCAGCCTACGGCGGACGCGTTGGTGGAGACCCTGCTTCACTTCGACGAGGGGGACTATGACCCAACGATCATCCGTCAGAATGCTGAGCGATTTGACACCGCCGTTTTCAAGCACAAGCTGAGGGAGTTTATCCATGAGGTGTTGGAGAAGGAGGATTCAAGTCACAGATAGTCCAACGCGCCGAGGACTAGAGTGCCCAGCGCAACAGGAGCACTGATCTTGAAAGGGGAATCTCAAGAAACCCAGCTTCTCCTCGCTGATGACTACAAGGTAGGTCTAAAACCAGCCATGAGCCGAGAGACTTAGCCTGCCTCCGGCGCCAGAAGCCGGGTTTCTCCGTAAATAAAATCCATGCTCTTGCCCAGCGCGGGCATGTCCTTGTCAACCCCACAGCTTACTGTTATAATGGTGCTCAGTTTTGAAACCAGTTCCATCCACAGAAATCCAGTCAAGGAAGGATCATCCATGGAGAAACGGTTCAAAGTCCTGCGCTTCGTCGCCACTCTCTACAAAATCTTCGCCTGGATCGCACTCGCCGTGGGAATCCTGGGCATGTTGGGGGCTATCGTCACCGGCATTATGGGGGGTGGCCTCATCAACCAGATGGCCGGAGGCGACATCGGGGGAGCCATCGGCGGAATCATAGGGGGGATTGTCGGCGGAGTGGGCATCCTGCTGATCGCCGCGCTCTACTTTCTCCTCCTGTACACCGTGGCAGAGGGCATCTACCTTCTGCTAAGCATCGAAGAGAGCACCCGACAGACGGCTTACCTTTTAGGCCAGCGACACCAGGTCTGAGCAGACCCGCGCCTCAAACAGACGCCCCTCCATTTGATGGAGGGGCGTCGCGCTGAAAGAATCTCAGGGGAGAGGGCAGATGGGCGACATGGCCCGTTTGTGGGCCGAATGGTCCGTCATGCGCTGCACCTTGGCCAAGGTGTCGGCTGGCACACGAGGAGCTTCCCCCGCCTCCACAGCCTGCAACACCTCGTCAATCTCCCGGTAGGTGATACCCATCTCCCCTTCGTCGGTCTGGCCGGGCCACAGGCCACCGCTGGGCGGTTTTTCAATAATCGGCTGGGGCAGCCCCAGCTCGCAGGCCAGCTCTCGTACCTGGCTCTTGAGCAGCCCACCCAGGGGCAGAATGTCTGCGCTTCCATCACCATACTTGGTGAAATAACCGACGGCCAACTCGCTGCGGTTGCTCGTCCCAACCACCAGGTAGTTGTACAGATTGGCATGGTAGTAGAGGGTAGCCATGCGCAGGCGAGCTTTGAGGTTAGCCTGAGCGATCCGGTCGCCCTCAGGTAGCACAGTCAGGAAAGCATCGAAGACCGGTGTCAGATCCACCAACTCTGTCTGGATGTGGAAAGCCTCGGCCACCAATCGGGCATGGGCCATGTCCTGGGGGTTACTGTGGCAGGGCATATGCAGCCCCAGCACCCCATCGCCTAGGGCCCGTTTGCTCAGGACGGCGGTCAGCGAGGAATCAACACCCCCGCTAAGGCCGATCACCGCCCCCTCAGCTCCAGCCCTCCGCACCTGTTCGGCGATCCAACTGCTGATTGTATCCGCAGCCGTCATCTCTCCCCTCCAAGTGGGTCAGGCATAGCAAAGGACACGGTCACCCTATGGCGCCGTGTCCCTCAGGCGGTCTATGGCGACAGCGAACTCCCTCACTGGTCCTGTTGCTGGGCCTGATGGGCCAGGATGATCGCCTCCGCTACCTGCTTCATGGGCTTGCGGGTGTTCATGCTCATCTTCTGGATCTTGCGGAAGGCCTCCGACTCCTTGAGCCCTTGGGTATCCATCAGGATGCCCTTGGCCCGGTCCACCAGCTTGCGGGTCTCCAGGGCCTCCTGAAGGTCTTCCACCTCCTGCTCCAGGGCTCGGAACTCGCGGAAGCGGGCCAGTGCTACCTCGATGGCCGGGGCTAGATCTGACTCCTGGAAGGGTTTGACGATGTAGCCCGCCACGCCTGCCTCCTTGGCCCGTTCCACCAGGTCCCGCTGGCTGTAGGCGGTGAGAAGCAGGACAGGGGAGATTTTCTCCTCGGTCAGGATTTTGGCCGCCTCGATGCCATCCATGCCCGGCATCTTGATGTCCATGACCACGATGTCTGGCTTCAGTTCCCGCGCCAGATTCACCGCGCTTCGCCCGTCGCCCACCTCCCCCACGACCAGGTACCCCAGGTTGGTGAGCATCTCTCGCACATCCATGCGGATTATAGACTCATCATCGGCGATGATTACTCGTGTCCGTTCCAATTCTCACTACCTCCCAAGACTGGTTTGGGGAAAAGGACAGTGGCCGACACACCACCCTCGTCCCGCAGGTCGAATGTCCCTCCCAGATCGTCCTCCACCAACCGCCGTACTATCTCCAATCCCAGGCGCTCCCCAGACTGGAGGTTGAAGCCCTCCGGCAGTCCCCGTCCGTCATCGCTGATCTTGATTCCCACGCGATCCCCTTGATCCTCCAGGACCACATCAATCTGGCCTGTCCTACGCCATTCGTAGCCGTGCTCCATGGCGTTTTGCAGCAGCTCGTTGATGATCAGAGCGCAGGCTGTCGCCTGTTTGCCCGGCAGATACAGGCTGGGGCCAGTCAGCTTCAGGACGATTTCCTTCTCCGGATCCATCATCCCCTGCTCAGTCTGGGTCAGGATGCGCTGGGCCACATCACGGATGTTGATGGCCTGCCCCTCCTCTCGAGAGAGGAACTCGTGGACCACTGCCATGCTCAGGATACGCCCCACCCCTTCCTCAAGAGATTCCCTGGCTTCTTGTGAGGTCACCCGTCGGCTCTGCATCCGGAGCAGCGCAGCGACCGTCTGCAGGTTGTTCTTGACTCGGTGATGGATCTCCTGAATCATGGTAGCCTTGACCCGCAGCTCCAGCTCGCGTTGCCGCACCTCAGTGTCGTCGTGAATGGCAAGCATCGCCCCGGCCAAGTAGGAGTCCAACCGCAGCCAGCGCTGGCCCAACCAGGGGATGAGCCGCTCCCGGCACAGGAGTGGAATCGCCTTCTTGATCAGGATGCGCCCCCTCTCGTGCACCTCCTCTTCCAGGCACGTGCCTTCATCCAGCGCCTGGCTGGCCAGAGCGTCATCGGCTGTATCCAGGTCAGAGAGCCGTTGCCCCACCGGGCTCCTCAAGTAACCCAGGCGACGATAGAGGTTGGTGGCGATCCCGCTCATGTATAGTATGCGCTTGCCAGTGTTGACCACCATGATCCCATCGTACTCTCCGAAGGAGGAGAGGTTTTCCACATTCAGCAGTTCCCCTCGCAGAAGCATGTCCTGCAGCCAACGCAGGGCCCGCTGGAAGGGTCGCCGCCGGCGTTGCTGTCGCTCGTGTTCGAACAGATGGGTCTCTACGCTAAGCGCGCCGATCAGCCGGCCCTGGCGCGTGCGAATGGGATACACCACCTGCACGATGGGAGCAGTGCCCGGGATAAACACCCGCTCTCCCTGCACGTCTCTACCCTGTTGCAGCAGCCGGAACACGTAGGGCTCATCCTGGGGCCCAATCCTCCGCCCCACCAACCCAGAGGGATGTACGGGAGAAAGGGAATGGGGGCGCGCCTGGGCTATGAGACGAGCCTCCCGGTCACTGGTGGGGCAATACAGCAACATATCAGCGCGGCTGATATCCGCTACCAGAGGCATACCCCGGATGATCTGTTGGAGGAATGTCCTTCCCTCTGCATCGAGGTCTAAACCTGTTTTGACCACCTCGTCCATTGTTTGCTTGAACCCCTGGCCGGGTATCGGAACTGACTGCCTGTCCCCTGGCCTGACGCCAGGACAGGCTGGCCAGGGAACGAAAGAGCATCCCTGGGCGTAGCCAGGCAGATTGCTACTTCTAGCTGCGGGCCAAGTGAGTGCGACGCAGCAACCGGGGGGAGACCCGCCTCCCCAGCCCACAGGCCTCCGCGCGCTCCTTCACAATCAACCACACCCCCTGACGGGTCAGCCGGCCACCGCCAGCACCTATCCCCACACTAAGGAATAACGCCGACTCCTCCTCCGATAGAGCCAAATCAGGGCGACCTTCCCTCACATACCGTTCCAGGGCAGCTTGGAGCGAAGCGTGGCCCTGAGAACTCAATCGGCTGCTGAGTCCTTCCACGTCATCCAAGTCTAGGGCGACCAGCTCGCTGGGGCGAAAGCCAGCCTGAGCCATCAGTCCCAGCAGCACTTGATCCCGCAGTCCTTTCGGCGTCTGATCCTGAGCGATGTCGGCCAGAAGCTGCTCGACCTCCTCGTTGGAAAGCACATCACCTGGCGAAGAACACTCTACGTGAGGCAGGGAGATATTGCTGGTGGGGTCATTGAAGATGACTCCTTGCAACATGAGGAAGCGGAAGAAGGAGCTGACGGCCGCCATCTTGCGGCTCACTGTAGAGGAGGCGTATTCCCGCTCCCTGAGATAGAGAAGATAGCCGATGATATCCTGCTCCGTCACCTGTTTCCACATCGTGTTATCCTTCTGCTCAAGGTGCTCCAGCAGTTGTGCCAGATCGGCCTGATAGGCGATCACGGTATTTGCGGCGTAGTTCTGCCCAGCAATGCACTCCAGGAAGCGTTTGATCTGGCTTTGCACCCCAATGCTCCTTTTCCTGCTGCCTTGCCTTCGATCCGGGCCGGGCTCAGGCCGAGGACCCTGATCCGATCGGGATGAAGACAGCCCCCATTATAGCTACTCTGTCCGATTATGGCAAGTAGAAAAGAGCATCACCAATGGTGGCCCACGGGGAATCTCACTGGAAAAGCCAGTCAGGATACACTCCTCCTGGCTGGCCCAAGTGTATGATCCGATCACCGGCCGGTTTGAGCTCTCTCAACTGGGGGAGTTGCAGGAGGATGAGGTGGAGCTCACTCCTCCTCGATCTCAAGTTCAAGGGCCTCAGATTCAAGGGTTTGATCCGCGAGGGATTCCTCTGAGGCCTCTTGAGTGACGGGAATCTCCACGGACTCAGCTAGCTCCACTTCTTCCGGGGCCGGGACCTGCCGCAGACTCAGGCCGATGCGCTTGCGCTGGGAATCAATGCTAATAATCCGCACCAGCACCTCCTCGCCCGGCTCCAACGCATTGCTGGGGTGTCCTATCTCCTCCTCCGCGATCTCTGAGACGTGGATCAGACCCTCAACGCCTGGCTTAAGGCGTGCGAAGGCACCGAAATCAACGATATTGGTGATGACTCCTTTGACCAGTTGATCAATCTCATATTTCTCGTCCACCAGGGACCAGGGGTCAGGCTGAAGTCGTTTCAGGCTGAGGCCAATCCGCTTGCGCTCGTGGTCCAGGCGCAAGATGTAGACATCCACCTCCTGCCCGGGTTCGAGCACTTCACGGGGGTGAGAGACCCGATCCCATGACAGCTCCGACACATGGATCAACCCATCCGCCCCGCCCAGATCCACAAAGGCGCCAAAATCAGCGAGACCACTCACTACCCCATGTCGGACCTCCCCCTCCACTAATGTGTTCAGGAGTTGTTCCTTCTGCTGCTCCCGCCATTTCCTCCGTGCGGCACGTTCTGATAGGATCAACCGCCTACGTCGCCGATCAACCTCAATCACCTTCAGGGGCAGGGTCTGGCCCACGTACTCTTTCAGGCGGTCCATCTTCGTCGCTTGGCTGAGACCTCTGGGCAGTTCGGAGAGCTGAGAGGCGGGGATGAAGCCCCGCAGGTTCCCAAAGGGGACCAGAAGCCCCCCCTTATTGAAATCAATCACCTCCTCCTCGAAGATCTCTCCACTCTGCTGCATCTCCTCAGCCTGAATCCAATCCTGCTGCTTGCGGGCGATGTTTATGGAGACAATCATGTTCCCCTGCGCATCCTCGGGCCTGAGGACGTAGACGAGAACCTGATCGCCAACGTTGAATTTGGCCACCTCCTCCTCACCCAATATCTCCAGATCCCGGGGAGGAACGATGCCATCCCGTTTGCCCGCGATATCCACGACAATCTCGTTGGGCTCAATGGTTACGATAACCCCCTCCCGAATGTCACCACGCTCAGGAAGCTGGTAGTCGTAGTCTCCAACCCATTGTTCCATGGAGGAGGGAGCCTCTCGTTCCTCCATGCCGATCTCTAATGGCTCCATGTGGCTGCTCCTTAACGTTGTGGATCGTTTGGATGGGGCTAACGTCGGTGATTATACAGTAAGTCAAAAAAACTGTCAAGCATGCGAAATGACCTGGAATCTTGTGCTAGATAAGGCGGAAAACAGAGAACCCCCGACCTTGGGCCGGGGACACACCTCAACGACCATTATCCCTCACTCCAAGGCCCTTAACCCACCCCCCTCCCGGCCTCCCCTCCGCCGATCCAACTGCCAGGGCCATGGACTCCATCAGCTTATGCCTTTTGAATCCCTTGTCTCTATCCCTCAAACATGGTATATTATAGCAAGCTTTCAGCGGTCGGCAATCAGCGTCTGTCCAAGCGACAGGCATCAGCCTTGGAACAGGCGGACTGATGGCTGAAAGCTGGCCGCTGACCATCACAGACCATTCCTCACAGGGGGTATACCATGCGACATCAAGCTAATCGAGTGCAGCACATAGGTCGGGCGTTGATTGGGCTGTTGATCCTCATCTCCTTGCTGCCGGCCTGCAGGCCCCAGGGAAAGCCCCAGCCAGCGCAACTCTCGATCAAGATTGACAGCCCAGCCAGTGGGATGGAGGTGAGGATGGGAGAGGAGGTAGCCATCCAGTCCACAGCCACCAGTCCCAGAGCGGTATCGTGGATCGAGCTGTGGGTTGATGGCGAGCTGGCGGATACCACGCAGGCCCCCACGCCCCTGCAGTCCAAGTTCTCCGCCGTGCAACACTGGCAGGCGGCCGCGCCCGGCGAGCACCTGATCGAGGTCCGGGCCTACGATGAGAAGGGCACCGCCAGCCCTCCGGCCAACATCATCCTCAGAGTGAGGGGCGAGGAGGCCCAACAGATGCCCGCTGCCACACCTGAGGAAGGTTCCATGATACCCACAGCCACGCCGCTGCCTACAGTCCCATTGCTCACCGCCACACCAACAGTGCTGGTCTGCGAGAGGGACTCCAAGTTCGTGGAGGATGTCACAGTGCCGGACAACATGGAGTTCGCTTCAGGCACTCAGTTCGAGAAGACGTGGCGGGTGCGCAACAATGGCACATGCCCCTGGAACGCTGGCTATGAGCTGGCGTTCGTCAAGGGCGAGCAGATGGCTGGCCCTGATAGGACCTCCGTCCCGGAGACGGAACCGGGGGCAGAGGCGGACATCAGTGTGACCCTCATAGCGCCGGAGGAACCGGGCACTTACCGCGGCGACTGGAGCCTGCGGGGCCCGGATGGAGAACTCTTCGGCGCGAAGCTCTACGTTCGGATCGTCGTGGTGACACCCACGGCCACGCCGGAACTGACCGCTACCATTACGCTCACCGCCACCCCGGCAGTGACAGTCACGGCCACGCCGACGACGACAAGTTGACGCCCATTGACAAGGAGATCATCATGTCCCTTCCCAAAATGATGAAGGCTGTGGTGGTGCACGGCATCGAGGACTATCGGCTGGAGGAGGTGCCGGTGCCGCAGATTGGCCCCGGTGAGGTGCTGGTACGGGTGAGGGCCACAGGCGTGTGCGCCAGCGACGTGAAGGCCTACTATGGCGCTCGCGTGTGGGGTTCGGAGCAGATCGAGCCCTACATTGAGCCGCCAGTGATCCCCGGCCACGAGTTCGTGGGCCAAGTGGTGGCCCTGGGGGAGGATGCGGGGGAGAAATACGGCCTGGCCCTGGGCGACCTCGCTGTCTCGGAGCAGATTGTTCCCTGTTGGCAGTGTCGCTTCTGCAAGCGGGGCCAATACTGGATGTGCCAGCGCCACGACATCTATGGCTTCAAACACCGTCGGGCCGAGGGCTCCTGGGCGCAGTACATGAAGTTCCCGGCTGGAGCCATAAATCACAAAGTGCCCTCCAAGGTCAAGCCGGAACACGCGGCGCTGGTGGAACCGCTGGCCTGTGCCATCCACGCCGTAGAGCGGGGCGGGATTCAGTTGGGCGACGTGGTGGTCATCGCCGGCATGGGGCCCATCGGGCTGTGCATGTTACAGGTGGCTGGCCTCAAAAGCCCAGGCTTGCTTATCGCGCTGGACCTCCAGGAGCACCGGCTGCAACTGGCCCGCGACCTGGGGGCCGACATGGCTCTAAATCCCGCCGAGGAGGATGTCCTCCAGCGGGTGCTGGAGCTGACCGACGGCTACGGCTGTGACGTGTACATCGAGGCCACCGGCGCGGGAGCGGGGGTGATCCAAGGGTTGCAGATGATCCGCAAGCTGGGGACATTTGTGGAGTTCAGCGTCCATGCTGGCCCGGTCGCGGCAGATTGGTCCATCATCGGCGACCAAAAGGAGCTGAATGTGCACGGCGCGCACCTGGGCCCCTACTGTTATCGTCGCGCCATCCAGTACATCGCTGATGGCACGGTGGCCGCCGACAGGATCGTGACCCACGCTCTGCCACTGGAGCGTTTCCAAGAGGCCATCGAGTTGGCCCACAGCCAGACCGAGTCGGTGAAGGTGGTGTTGATCCCTTGAGAGGGAGAAAGATGAAACCCGTCGTGCTCCTCTACGAATCCATCCACTCCGGCGGCCTGGCTGTGCTGAAGGAAAGAGCTGAGGTGCGCTATGCCCCCGGCTGGTCTGAGGAAGAGGTCTTTCCCGTCATCAGCTATGTGGCGGGCATCATCATCCGCGCCAACGGACAGGTCACCCGACGGCTGATGGAGAGTGCGCCCCGGCTCAAGGTGGTGGGGCGGCACGGGGTGGGGTTGGACAACGTGGACGTAGCCGCGGCCACTGAGTTGGGCATCTATGTGGTCAACACCCCGCAGGCCAACGCTGAATCGGTGGCCGAACACGCCCTGGGCCTGATGATCGCTCTCTCCAAAAGGATCGCGGAGGGGGATAGAGCGCTTCGGGCGGGGAATTGGGACGCCCGCTACACGCTCATTGGCCGTGAGTTACGGGGACGCATCCTTGGTGTCATAGGTTGTGGACGCATCGGTTCCCGCGTGGCTCACATGGCCCACGCCGCCTTCGACATACAGGTGCTGTACCACGACGTCGTCGCCCAGCCGGAGTTGGAGGCGAAGGTGGGTGCGGAGCGGGTGGAGATAGAGGAGCTACTCCGCAGAGCGGATTGCGTCACCCTCCATGTGCCCCTGACTCCTGCCACGCGCGGGCTCATCGCTGAGAGGGAACTGGCTCTTATGAAGCCCACGGCCTTGCTCATCAACACCTCGCGAGGGGCGGTGGTGAATGAGGTCGCGTTGGTCGAGGCGCTGCGGAGCGGCGAAATCGCCGGGGCGGGTCTTGACGTCTACTCCATGGAACCTCTCTCCGCCGATAGCCCGTTGCTCTCGATGCAGAACGTCCTTCTCACCCCCCACATGGCAGCCCACACCGAGGAAGCGCTGCGCAATATGAGCATGGTGGCGAACGATGTCATCGCCGTGCTGGAGGGGCGGGAGCCGAGGTATTGGGTGAATAGAGAGATGGAAGCAAGGTAACAGAAGCGGCATGCCGCTCGGATGAGCGCGAGCTACGCTTCTCTGAAGGCTTCCCACTCCAGGCCAAGTTGGCGCACCGCGGCCCGGATTGTGCCCAGTCTGAGATCCCTGCTGCCCAATCGGGGAGAGTGGCAAAGCGTGCAGTCATGGGGTTGTATCACTTACGATGAGACCCTTTTCCGCGCCGAGGGATTTCCTCGCAGTCCAAGGTGCGCAGTTTGCTGGCGACTTCGCGATACCTCATGGCACCGGGACCACAGTTTCTAGCCACAGGGGCGCATCAGTCAGGGCTTGCCGTAGGACTGGAGGCAGAGGGCGACTCAAATCCTCATAGGCCTCCAGAACAGAAGCTAATGCGTCGGCGACGTTGCTCAGAGCTTCCTGTACTGTGCCTCCTTCAGTGATAAGCTCCGGTACCAGGGGACAGGTGACAGTGTATCTACCCTCCGGCTGTGGTTCTAGCACCAGCGGCAGTTTGTATAGACTTTCCATTGCATGACCTCCTCGAAAGGGTCGGGAGAACACACTCCGGCGGCAGAGACATGAGACAGCGAAATAGCCAAGATGTCAAAGTGCGATATTCGCTGCCACTTCAGAGAAGGAAACACCGATGACGACACTGGGCAATGAATATCAACGGCTGGCTGATCGGCTGGCTGCGCAGCGTGTGGACATCGAATCAGTCAAGAGCGCCCTGAAAGCCCAACAGGTGGAGACGCCCTCCTGGGGCTACGGCGACTCAGGCACCCGCTTCCAGGTGTTCCACTTCCCTGGCGCAGCACGGGATATCTGGGAAAAGCTCCAGGACGCGGCGCAGGTGCACCAGCACACCGGCATCTGTCCCTCCGTGGCCATCCACATCCCCTGGGACCGCGTGGAGGATTACGGGGAGTTGGTGGAGTACGCCGAGAGCCTGAAGCTGGAGATTGGCGCGGTGAATCCCAACCTCTTCCAGGAGCAGGAGTACAAGCTGGGCAGCCTCTGCCATCCCGATCCAGCGGTGCGGGCCAAGGCGGCGGCTCACATCCTGGAGTGTATCAACATTGCCGAGGAGGTGGGATCGGACATCATCAGTCTCTGGTTGGCCGACGGCACCAACTACCCCGGACAGGACAACTTCCGTCGCCGCAAGCATCGCTTGGAGGAAGGGTTGGTGGAGGTGTACGGGGCTCTCCCTGGCTGGATGCGGCTGCTCATCGAGTACAAGTTCTTCGAGCCCGGGTTCTATCACACCGATGTCGCCGACTGGGGCATGGCCTACGCCCTGGCCCGAAACCTGGGCCCTCAGGCGCAGGTGCTCATTGACCTGGGACATCACTCTCTGGGCACCAATATTGAGCACATCGTCGCCTTCCTGATAGACGAGGGCAAGCTGGGCGGCTTCCACTTCAATAGCAAGAAGTACGCCGACGACGACCTCACCTCCGGCTCCATCAACCCCTACGAGCTGTTCCTGATCTACAACGAGCTGATTGACGGGGCACGCGATCCGGAGGTGGCCTACATGATTGACCAGAGCCACAACGTCAAGCCCAAGATCGAGGCCGCCATCCAATCGGTGGTGAACCTCCAGACGGCCTACGCCAAGACGCTATTGGTGGATCGGAAGCGTCTGGCCGAAGCGCAGCAGGCAGGGGACATCGTGGCCGCTGAGGAGACGCTACAGGCTGCGTTCCAGACCGATGTGCGGCCGCTGCTGGTCAAGGTGCGAGAGGAGATGGGCGTGCCAGCGGATCCACTGGCCGCCTTCCGGGCCAGTGGGTACCAGGAGCGCATTGCGGAGGAGAGGGGGTAGTAGGCGGCAGGCAAGCCTGGTCTTCACCCATCCCCAACCCCTCCTCTCCTCAAATTGGCTAGTGTGCATAACCGATGGGTTAAGTTGTAGGGAGTGCACCCGCAAGGCTGACCCCGGGCGGGCTTGCGCCCGCACTCCAACAGAATTGCTCGTAGTAGCATAAGGGGTCGAACAAGATGGAGAGCCAAGTCAGAATATGTTTAGTAGGAGTGGCTCATTTTGCTCGCGATCACTACAACAGCATAAGACAAATGGAGAGGGAGAAACTAGCTGAACTCTCCTGCGTGGTGATCCGCCATCCCGAGAAACATCCTGAAGATATCAAGAAGTATAGGGAGGAGGGGGTTAGGATCTACTATTCCTATGAGGGCATGTTGGAATCCGAGCGGGACAGAGTGGACCTAATATGCTTGCCCACAGCAATCCCTGACCATAGTCACCAAACTATTCAAGCCCTGGAGGCAGGCTATAACGTGCTTGTGGAGAAACCTCCTGCTCCCACTATTCAGGAGCTGGATGCAATGATCAAAGCTGAAGAATCGAATCCGGGCTTTTGTGCGGTGGGCTTTCAGAATCAGTCAAAAAATACGGTGAGGGAGCTAAAACGACAGATATGCCTTGGACGTTTGGGGAAAATACGGTCCGTGAGGGCAAAAGCTGCTTGGATCCGAACTGACAGCTATTATAACCGTAACGAATGGGCTGGTCGGTTTGAAATTGGCGGTCGTTATGTACTGGATGGTCCTACAGGTAATGCTCTGGCCCATTATCTATTTAATGCCCTCTACTGGTCTGAACCCACTTGGGGGAAAGCAGCAATGCCGGCTGAGGTGACAGCGGAGATCTACAAAGCTCATCCAATTCAGGGGGAAGATACTGCTGGCCTGAGAGTTATTACCGAGGGAGGGACGGAGATATACTATCTGGTTACGCTGGCCGCAGAGCGAGAATGCAATCCAATAACTTATATTGAGGGGGATCGCAGAGCCGCTCAGTGGAAAATGGGAGCTGACGCTGTCATATGGCACGATGAGTCGGGCCAAGGGGAGGTCATTCTGAATGATGGCCGATCTGAGCACGATGAGGTATTCAGGAACACAGTTAAGTACCTACGAGGGGAGGCTCAGGAGCTGAATTGTCCTCTGAGAATGACCAGGCCATATGTATTGGCCCTGAATGGGGCATACGAGTCGGCGGGGGGGACCAAGCAGATTCCAAACCCATACGTGAGACGATATGAAGAAGGTGGCGAAATGTATACAGAGCTGAAGGGTATAAACTCGGCCATCAATGAGTGCTTTCGTCAGCACGCACTTTACAGTGAGATTGGCCTGGAATGGGCAAGGCCAAGCCAGCCTTTCCGCCTGAAAGATTACCAGGAGTTTAATCTTCAACTGTAGTCGCAATATGGCAGGGAGAAGTGGGATGATGAGAAAGATGGTCCGTGATGTCCTGATCATCGGTGGCGGGGGCGCGGCCTTGCGGGCGGCGTGCGCGGCCCGGGAGATGGCACCTCGGTTGCGGGTGGCGTTGGTGACCAAGGGAAAGCTGGGCCAGAGTGGTGTGACGGCCACCGCCTGCTCGGACCGCATGGCCTTCCACGCCACGCTGGAGACCACCGAGCCCGGCGGTCCCGATGCCTGGCGCTACCACGCCCAGGACATCTACCGCATCGGTGGGTACGTCTCCGACGCCGATTTGGCCGACGTCCTGGCGCGCAACGCCGCCGACGCCTTCCACTATCTGGACCACCTGGGAGTGCCCTTCGTGCGTCGCCCTGACGGAACCGTTGACCAGTTTGTGACCGACGGCTCCAAATACGCCCGGGCCTGCTACACCGGCCCCTACACGGCCAACCACATCGAGGAAGCGCTGGTACGGCGCGCCAGGGAGCTGAATCTGGAGGTGTGGGAGCATCACATGGTCGCCGAGCTATTGCCCGCCACCGAGGGGACCCGCATCGCCGGAGCACTGGCCATAGATACCCGCACCGAGGAGCGGGTCCTCTTTCAAGCTCAGGCGGTGATTGTGGCCACAGGCGGCGCGGGGCAGGCCTTTGCGGTCAATGTCTTCCCCCCCGACTGCACGGGCGATGGCTATGCCCTGGCCTACCGCGCCGGGGCGGAGTTGGTGAACCTGGAGTTCATTCAGATCGGCCTCTCCTCGGTCAAGACCAAGCTGGCCTGTTCGGGCTCTATGATGCGCGCCCTGCCCCGGCTGGTCAACGACGAAGGCCAGGAGTTCCTGCCCCGCTATTTCCCACCCCGGACCCCGTTGGGTCAGGTGTACACGGTGCTCTTCAAGAAGGGGGCGAGCTGGCCCGTGTCCAACGAGGAACCCTCGCGCATCATTGACATCGCCGTGCACTACGAGCGAGCTATGGGCCGGCGGGTGTACCTCGACTACAGCGCCAACCCTGTGGGGCTCAACTGGGAGGGGCTGAGCCCGGAGGTGCATAACTGGTACCGGGATGCGAAGGGCGTCGCCCTCACTGATCCCCAGGTGAGGGACAGCCCCTTGAGGCGGCTACAGGCCATCAACCAGCCCGCCGGTGACTGGCTGAGGGAACGGGGGATACATCTGGAGGCCGGTGATCGGGTTGAGGTTGCTCCGGCGGCCCAGCACTTCCAGGGCGGGGTCAAGATCCGGGCAAGGGCTGAGACCACGTTGTCTGGCCTCTTTGCCGCTGGGGAGGTAGCCGGGGGGCAGCATGGAGCCAACCGGCCCGGTGGCAACGCCCTCTTGGACTGTCAGGTCTTCGGTCGCATCGCCGGGGAATCGGCGGTTGAGGGGGTACCGAAACTGAAGGGGACGACGGAGGTTGATCTCCAAGCCCTGACGCAGGCAGAGTCGGCGCTCGAAGAGCTGACCGCCGAGGGCCGAGGTCTATCAGCCTCCCAGTTTCGAGCTTGCCTGCAGCAAGTAGTCTCCCGTGCGGTGGGCGTGGTGCGCACGGAAGCAGGACTGCGACAGGGCCTCGAAGAGCTCAGCGAGCTTCGGGCCGAGGGTCTCCGTGCGGACGAGCGTGGGTTGGCCTACGCTGTGGAGTCGCGCAACCTGCTGGAAGTGGCTCAGCTCCTACTCACGGCAGCGTTAGCCCGTGATGAGAGCCGGGGGCCACATCTGCGTTTCGCACACGAGGGCGACATGGTGCCCATCCCTCGGGATGAGGAGCGCTGGCAGCGGTATCTGATCCTTCGACGGGGAGCTGAGGGGTCGCTACTGGAGGTCAGGGAGCCGATAACCGCAGGCAAGGGAGCTAGACATGGAGTACACCATCGAGATCAACTACTCGCCTCTGCAGATTGACGTCAGCCGCAAACGCATGGAGGCGGCGCAGTGCTTTGAGATTGAGGATCGCGTGCCGGTGCTACTCGGCGTGGCTAATCGGTACCTTTTGCCCCAACTGGGGATAGGTTTCCTGGAATTCTACGACGATCCAGAACTGCACCTCTACTACCAACTCCTGGGCTGGCAATGGATGCTGGAGAACCTGAAGGATGACCGGTTGATCGAGGAGGAACTGGAGGTCTACCCTAACTTCGACAACACCACCACCGCTGGCCTCTTCGATATGGAGCACATCGTGTGGCAGGATGACCAGCCGCCGTACATCGTGCCCTGGCTGGAGACGGTGTACGATGTGGCTCGGCTGAAGCTGCCCCATCCCACGGACAACATGGGCGGGCGGAAGCTCTCCTACATCGAGGACATGCAGTTTCTGGTGAACAAGTTCCACATGCGCCTGCAGGGTGAGCCCATCCTCCTGCGTGTAGGCTCCGGCTGGCAGGAGGGGCCCTTCACCGCCGCCCTGGATATGGTCGGCGAGCAGATATTTGACTGGCTTGAAGAGGAGCCCAACGCGGTACACGATCTCCTGGCCATGATCACCGAGGCCTACATCGAATACGAGCGCACCGTCCGACAGCTCGTCGAGGCGGAGATGACGGATGTGTGCATCTGCAGCGATGGGGCAGAGATGCTCTCGCCCGAGATGTACCGGAAGTTCGTACTGCCATACTCGTTTCAGATCTACGAGGCCTTCCCTGGCCAGCGACGCCTCCACATGTGCGGTGACATCAACCACCTCCTGGAGCTGCTGGCCGAGGAGCAGGAGATCACTCACCTCGATGGCTACGGCTATGGGGTGGACAACGAGCATCTGGTGGAGGCGATGGGGGGAAAGGTGGTGGTACAGGGCAATGTGGATCCAGAGTTGATGCTTGATGGCGCTGTCGAGGAGGTCCAGCAGGCGGCGTGGGAGGTGCTGAAGACCTTCGCCCAGGTGGGCGGCCTGGTGCTGGGCGACGGCTACAACATCTGCCCCGACACGCCAGTGGAGAACATGAACGCCCTGGTGCACGCCGCCGAGGAGTTTGCGGAGCAGAGTCAATGAGGCAACGAGTGGACGAGGCACCGAGTTGACAGGCTTGCTAGTCCATTTTGAGTTCAAAGAGCGGCAGAGATTGAAACCTTAGAGCGCCTACCTCGGTGCCACCAGATAGCGTCGAACCTGGTCCAAGAACTCCTCGCGGGACAGGCGTGCTTCAGGCTGGGCAAGGGATTCCTGAGCCAGGGTGATGATAGCTTGCAGTTCTTCTGAGGTGATGGGCCGTTCTTCGGCTGGGATAGCTTCTTCCGCTTCGCTCAGCAGCGTTTTCCTGGCCTGATGGTACGCTTGCTCGATAGCGTGTCTTTCCACTTCGGTCAAAGCGCCTGTGCCCTGCCGGAGGTGAAGGGCAGCCATCAACGCCAGTTTGTGCGCCCCCACTTCTTGGGCTGCCCGTCCCAGGCTATATTGCCCGGTGGCATACAACTCTACCGCTCGCAGGATGTTGTCCAGTGGGGAGAGTGGCAAGTTCCAGATCATGATTGCCTCTATACCCAGCCATCAAGTTTCCTGCACAGCCTGCCAGGACAAATATTGCTCATCTACATCCAACTCCTCAGGCACGTGTAACGATTATAGCCCAGTTCATTGACTTGTGCAACGAAGGAGCTACTCATGAAGGTCATCTGCATCCTGCTGGATAGTCTCAACCGCCACTTTCTGCCGGCCTACGGCAACGACTGGGTGAAGACGCCTAATCTGGACGCCTTCGCCGAGCGAAGCGTGATCTTCACCCAGAACTACTGTGGCTCCGCCCCCTGCATGCCCGCCCGTCGCGATCTATGGACCGGCGACTGGGAGTTCCTGTGGCGCCCCTGGGGCCCGCTGGAGCCTTGGGACAACCCCCTGCCGAAGCTCCTCCGACAGGCAGGGGTGCTGACACAGCTCATCACTGACCACTACCACCTCTTAGAGCAGGGTGGGGAGAACTACCACGTGGATTTCGAGGGCTGGGAGTTCATCCGCGGGCATGAGAACGATCCCTGGATCACCGACCCGGTACCCGAACCCCCGCACCGGGGCCCCCGCCGGCTGGGACGCTACGGGCGCAACATGAGCCGGCTGCAGCGCGAGGCGGATTTCTTCGCCCCCCGCACCCTCCAGGCTGCCGCCGATTGGCTGGAGAGGAACCACTCCCATGAGAATTTCTTCCTCATGATTGATGAGTTCGACCCCCACGAGCCCTTCCACGTGCCACCCCCCTACGACACCATGTACGATCCCGATTGGGAGGGCGAGCCCTACTTCTGGCCCTTGTACGGGCGCTGGGCTGAGATGGGCGACACCGAAGGGGATGTGCAGCACATACGAGCCCAGTACGCAGGCAAGGTGACAATGGTGGATCGCTGGCTGGGTCGCGTTTTTGAGCGGCTGGATGATTTCGACCTATGGCAGGACACGGCGGTGATCGTGATGACCGATCACGGCCACTTCCTGGGGGAGCACGGCTGGTACTGCAAGCCCTCCTGTCCCCAGTACCAGACCATCGCCCACACGCCGTTGATGATCCACCTGCCGGGAGGGAAGCGGGGTGGGGAGCGGATTGATGCTCTGGCCACGACGGTGGACCTCTATCCCACGATCCTGGAGTGGTTCGGGCTGGAGCCACCCCGGCCGGTGCATGGCCGGTCGTTAGTGCCGCTGCTGGAGGGGCAGGTGGAGAAAGTACGCGACTATGCGCTCTATGGCTGGTGGGGGGAGTCGGTGAACTACACCGACGGGCACTACACCTACCTGCGCCACTCCGTCCGGGCCGACAACTCGCTCCTGGATGCCTACTCGGTGCGTTGGTCCACCGCCCCCTGGTGGGAGCTGCCTGACATCACCGACCGGGTGGAGTACGGCTCCTTCATGCCCCAGACCGAGATGCTGGTGGGCCGGATGTGCTTCCGGCCGGAGGAGATGGAGCGGATTCACATCTGGCTCCAGGAGGTGTGCCGGTCCTCGCTGCTCTTCGACATCCGCGCCGACGAAGCGCAGGAGCATGACCTGGCCGGCACCGCTTTAGAGAAAGAGTACGAGGAGAAGCTGCGGGCAGCCCTTCGCGAGGTGCAGGCACCCGAGGAGCAGTTCGAGCGGCTGGGGCTGTAGCAGGGCTTGCCCCGCGCTCGTCCGGCAACCTGAGCTAGTCCTGCACACCCTGGTCCGGCTCACCGAAAGCCAGCTTCCGGATGTCTTTGGCCAAAGCCTGAACGCTCTCTAGTTCGCCGCGGAAGTCCAGGCAGCGGACGGGCAACTGGGGATCGTTGATGTGGAACCGCAGGAAGCACAGATCCCGAGCACGTCTTCGCGGCAGATCATCGAGTGTGGGAGGGCTCTGGTAGATGCGATTGTAGTTGTAGCGTAGCAAAGATGAATAGGGCACATAGAACAGCGGCTCAGCGATGATCTGGGCCACGAATCCGAACCCTGTCTCATCCAAGAAGAGCCACCCCCCTATCCAATCAGAGCCGTGCTGATGTTCGAGCGGGGCATAGCTGAGGGCGCTTTCAGGAATATCAGGCCGTGGTGGGGAGATCCGATTTCTAATTCTTTTCCAAACCATAGCTGAATGTCCTTTCCGACCTTCCCAACTCCGTGTGACCCATGAAAGGGCTTGCTCTCTAACTATAATACCATTTTTGGAGTCCAGGCGCAAGCCCGCCCATCGGCAGGAGGCTTACCCCGCCTCAGGAGGATGACGATATGCCAGCCGGAGAGCGTTATTTTCGACTGACCGTGGACGATTTCCGCCCCTCGGGCTACATGCGCCTGCGCCTGGCCGACGGGCAGGGAAACTTCCTGGCTGCCCAGGAAGTCCCGGTTGAGGAGCGGGATCTCATCCCCTGGCACGGGCTCTTCGAGCTCGACCGGTATCTGCGCACCCACAGCGTGCTGGCGCCCGAGAAGGAGCTCCTGCCCGAGCTGGGGACTTTCTTAGCCCAGAAGGTGCTGGGGCCGGAGGTGATGTCCCACCTGACCACGCGTCGCCGCGAGGAGCACCCGGGCCTGCCCGACCGCCGCTCCGGAACCCTGGTCGTGGAGCTGGCTGCTGAAAGGGGCCCGGCGGTTCAGGAACTGGCCCGCCTGCCGTGGCAGCTGGCTCGCACGGCAGGGGGCGACCTGAGCTACTACAACCTCTCGGTTCAGGTGCTGCCCGCTGGCCTCATCGTCGCCGGGGAAGCGCTGGCCGATGCGCTGCAGCCCGGCGCGCCCTTCGACCCCGGCCGGCCGCTGCGGGTGCTCCTCATCTTCAGCCAGGCCCGCGGCGACCCCGCCCTGGCCATGCGGCGGGAGCGGGAGGAGCTGCGCGAGCTGTACCTGCGCCGGCTGGGCACCCGCCACCGGCTGCACCTGGACATCCTGCAGTACGGCGTCACCCGCGACGCGCTGCGGGCCATCGCCGACCGCGCCGGCGGCTATCACCTGGTCCACTTCTCCGGCCACGGCCACGCCGACCTGCTGGTGCTGGAGACAGAGGATGGCCGGCCCGACCCCCTCAGCGGGCGGGAGTTCGCCGACCTCTTCACCGAGAGCGGCGACCTGCCCCACCTGATCGTCCTCTCCGCCTGCCACTCCGGGGAGGTGGCACTGCGGCCGGAGATGGCCCTGCTGCGACGGCTCCTGCGGGAGCTGGAGGAGGGGGCCGCGCCCGGTCGGGGGAAAGAGGCTGAGGCGGAGCCGGAGGGTGAGGCCCCGGTGGATGACTTTAGCGGCGCGGCCCACGCACTGCTCCGGGCCGGGGTGCCGCAGGTGGTGGCCATGCGCTACGCCGTGGGCGACGACTTCGCCCGTGACCTGTGCCGCGGATTCTACACCGCGCTGCTGGCCGAGCGGCAGCCGCCAGTTCGCGCCCTGCGCACCGCCCGCAACGAGTTGGCCCGCCGCCCCCAGGCCGCCTATCCAACCCTCTCGCGGGTCACGCCCGTCTTCTACGGCGGCGCGGCGGGCGGCCGCCGGTTCGATCTGCCCCGCGGACGCTCCGCGCAGTGCGATCAACTGGTCATCACCCCCCAGCCGGTGCCCGAGTTGCGGCGCACGGACTACTTCGTGGGGCGCACCGACGCGCTGCGCCGGCTGAGCCGCGAGTTCCTGGGCCAGGGCGCGGACCACACCTGCGCGGTGCTCTACGGGCTCGGCGGCCTGGGCAAGTCCTCCCTGGCCTCGGAGCTGCTGCACCTGCGCCACGCCGACTTCGAGCTGGTGCTGACCGCCTCAGCCAAGGGGCACGCCCTGGGACTGGAGGCCTGGCTGCGCGAGGACCTGCACAGCAGGCTGCTGACCTACCTGCCCGGCTACGCCGACCGGTGCAACCGCCAGCCGGGCACCGCAGTGTGGGCCCCTCGACCGGAGGGGCTGCCCATCGAGGCCTGGCGCCAGCAGCGGCTGGAGGCGCTGCGCACGCTGCTCAACACCCACCGGCTGCTACTGGCCATAGACAACTTCGAGACGAACCTGGCCACTGCGCCGGAGGAGGACCGGGCCGGGTACGCCTGCCCCGATCCCCACTGGGCCGCCGCGCTGCGATGTCTGGCTGACGAGCTGGAGCCGGGCTTCTCCAAGCTGCTGGTCACCAGCCGCCGGCTGCCGGCCGACCTGGCCGCTGCGGAGCGCTGCCTGCAGCTGGCTGTGGGGCCGCTGCCCGAGGGGGAGGCCCTCCTCTTCCTGCGCACCGCCCCCCACTTCCGGGCCCTGCTCTACCCCGAGGATGAGGGGCAGTGGGAGGCCAACATGGACTTGCTGGCCCGGGTGCTGGGCGTCTCCCGCGGTCACCCCTACCTGCTGGCCCGGCTGCACGGGCTGGCCGCCGACCCGGAGGACCTGGCCCAGCGGCTGGCGGAGTTCGGGGAGGCCGGGGGGCGCTACGGGGACATGGGCCGCATCTTCGCCGCCGCGCCCACCGAGGCGCAGCAGGCGGAGCAGGAGCGCTACTTCGACGACATCACCGGCACAGCCACCGACGCCCTCATCCGCGCCTGCTCCCCGGAGGCCCAGCGCCTGCTGCGGGTTATCACCCTGGCCCAGGAGCCGATGGACCTGGCGCAGGTTGCGCGCGTGGGATACGTGAGCGAGGAGACAACTGCCGAGGAGGATCGGGCTTACGTGGCCCCGCTGCTGGCGGAGCTGGTGGACCAGGGGCTGCTGGTGGAGGAGTCCGCGGAGTTTACCGCGCTCGACGGCACGACGGGGGAAAGGCCAGTCTACCGCTGGCACGAGATCGTCCGCGAGCGGGCGGAGGCCCTGCTGCCCCCGGCGACGGTGGGCGAGGATGGCGAGGAAAGGGACGATGGCTTTCCCGTCCGAAGGCACCTGCGCCGCTATGCGGATATGCACCTCTCGGTACTGGGGGCCATTCACCCTCACCGCATCCGCAGCCGGGCGGAGATGGAGACGGTGATCGAAGCCGGCCGACGGGCCATCCGCTACCTGCGCGAGCTGCGCGACTATCCGACACTGGCATGGGTCATCAACCACATCCATCTCCTCTCCCCCGCCGCCGATTTCCGGCGGGAGCTGAGCGCGCTGATCCACGAGCTACTGGAGGAGGTGCCGGCCGGCGAGGAGCGAGAAGATCTGCTCCTGAGCCTGGCCGACGTGACTCGCGAGAGTGACCCCCGGACAGCACTGGGTTTCTACCACGAGGCCCTGGCCTCAGCCCAGGCACGGGAGGACTGGCATACCTGCGGCATCGTCGCGCATCAGATAGGTGGCACCTACCACCTTATTGGCGACTATCCACGGGCGCGGTCGGCCTACGAACAGGCCTTGGCTCTTGTAGAACGGATGAGCGGCGGTACGACGCCAAGATTGAGCACTCGGGCTGACCTAGCGCGGCTGCTGATCATGCAGGGTCAATTGAAGGAGGCTGCGCCGGAGGTGGCGGAGATGGTGCAAGAGGCTGAGGAGTATTACGCAGCCTCGAAGGAGTCTGGCTGGGAACCGGAGCTGGGGGCGGTGATGGCTCCTGCTGACCTGCTCGTCACCAGCCTGGACGTGCAGCGGGAACTGGAGCTCCGTCGGCGGAACTACGCTGCAGTGCTGGCCATCTGCAGCCGGCAGATCGAGGTCCAGCAGGGGAGCAGCAAGGGGGAGGTGGAGATTGTCAAAGAGATCTTTAACCGTGCCGCAGCACTAATTAATATGGGCCAGTTCGACCAGGCCCAGCGCGACCTGGAATACTGCCTGGAACTTGACCGGCGGGAGGGTCCGGTAAGTTACCAGGCCCAAGACCTCAGCGAGCTTGCCACTGTGTGGGACAAGCACGGCGACCTGGCCCGCTCTGTCCACTTTGAGGAGGAGGCATTGTCGCTCGAGTATCAGATTCGCGACTATTCCAGTGTTGCCATCTCCCACAACAACGCCGGCCATCGCTGCGCCACGCTCGGCCGCTTCCCCGAGGCCCTACGCCACGGCGCGGCGGCGGTGTTGCTGGGCACTGTGTTGGGGCAGGGCGAACTGTTCAGATGGCGCAGCAACCTCCGCAGCTCCCGCCGGGCGGCCGCGGCCCAGCGCGCGTCGGACGCGGTGCCCACCGTTGAAGAACTGCTGGCCGCCTTCCCCGGCCTGCGCGGTTTCTTGGCGGAGCGGGGGTTGACACAGGCGCAGGCCCAGGCCGCGCTGGACGACGCGGTGGCGCGAACGGATCAGATGATTGCAGCACTGGAGGCGCAGACAGTGCCGGATTGGGAGCGGTTTGTGCGAACGAGCCTCGAAATGGCACGGGCAGCCGTCGAGGCAGGTGAGGAGCCACCGGTGGAGTGGCTAGCGGAATTGGGCCGAAACGTTTGACGTCCACCGTGCGCAGTTCGACACGCCCGCCGCGCTGATCAGGGAGGCGTTGCAGCGGCTGGGGGAATAGCCCTCAGCCACCCCCGCCGCTGCGCGCCACCCCCTCCCTCTCCCGGCCCTCACCCCCGACCCCTCTCCCAAAATTGGGAGAGGGGAGAGTGGGAGAGTGAGGGGGCTGCGGGAGAGGGTGAGGGCTGATTGGAGGAGACAATGCACTCTGACATCGGAGCCTACTATGATCTGGCTTCCTCGGAGCTGACTCGACACGAGCCCCAGCTATCCTATCTGGCGCGGGACTGGCCGCAGCGGGAGGTTTGGCGCACCAGGGCCAAGGCCAAGGTGTATGAGCTGCTGGCCTTCGACCCGCCGGATGTGCCCCTGCGGGCCAGCACCGATGACCAATGGGAGATGGATGGCCTGATCGTGGAGGAGATCTCCTACGATCAACCCTACGGGCCCCGAACCGAGGGGCTCTTCATGTACCCCGCTGGTGGCCAGGGCCCGCTGCCGGCCATCGTGGCCCTGCACGATCACGGGGGGTTCAAGGCGCTGGGCAAGGAGAAGATCGTGGATCTTCCCAACGAGCCGGAGTACATAAAGGAGCACAAGGAGCAGTACTACGGCGGGCGTGGATGGGCCACAGATGCCGCCAGGCGGGGGTACGCGGTGCTGGCGGTGGATGTGTTCCTCTTCGGCAGCCGCAAGGTGGCGGTCGAGGACCTCTCCCCGGATGCGCTGGAGTGGTACGAGCAGTCGGTGGGGGTGGATCGAGAGCTGCTGCTGAAGGGGAATCGGGCCAGCCGGGAGTGGGTGGAGGCCTATAATCACCTGGCCGGCCATCACGAGCACCTGATGGCCAAGACGCTGTTCACCGCGGGGACCACCTGGCCGGGTGCCTTTGCCTTTGAGGACCGGCGCAGCGTGGACTACCTGCTGACCCGTCCGGAGGTGGACCCGGCACGGATCGGATGCGGCGGGCTGTCAGGGGGCGGGCTGCGGACCATCTTCCTCGCCGGACTGGACGACCGCATCCGCTGTGCGGTCTGCGTGGGGTTCATGAGCACCTTCGCCGAGTTGCTGCGCGACTGCTGCCGGCGCCACACCTGGATGCTCTACGTCCCACAGTTGGCCCGCTATCTGGACCTGCCCGACCTGATCGCGCTGCGGGCTCCCCGGCCGCTGATGGTGGAGTACGATGAGGACGATGAGCTGTACACCCTCAAAGGTCAGCGGGACGCCCATGCCCGGATTGGGGCCATCTATCAGAAAATGGGCACCACTGATCGGTACAGCGGCCGCTTCTATCCCGGGCCCCACAAGTTTGAGCTGCAGATGCAGGTTGATGCCTTCGCCTGGTTCGATCGCTGGTTGAGGGAAGAATGAGTGAACCGCTGCTCCTGGGCACCGACCTGGGCACATCGGCCTGCAAGACGGTGCTCTTCGAGCGCGATGGCGCAATCGTGGCCTCGGCCACGACCGAGTATCCCATCCACATACCTCACCCCGGTTGGGCGGAGTAGCACCCCGAGGAGTGGTGGAGGGTGGCGGTCCAGACAATCCGTGCCGTGCTGGGCGAGAGCGGCTGTCCGCCCCAGCACATCGCCGCTGTGGGACTCGACTCCCAGAGTGGGGCGGCCGTCTGCCTGGGGGAGAATGGCCAGCCGGTGTGTCCGGCGACCATCTACCTGGACAAGCGCTCCGCTCCCATCTGCGCCCGGCTGTCCACGACGGAGTTGCCCACCCTGCTGCGCCGGATCAATGGCAACCCACTGGACACCTCCCTCGTCGCCCCCCGGCTGCTGTGGCTGAAGGAGCAGGAGCCGGACTCCTACGCCCGGATTGCCCACCTCCCGCCCGGCAGTGGCTGCCTGGCCTACCGGCTCACGAGCGAGCGGAGTTTCAGCCTGTCGGAGGGGGCCTTCACCGGCCTGTTCGACACGGCGCGAGGGCAGTGGTCGCCAGAACTGGCGGGGGCGTGGGGGCTGGAACTGGATCGCTTCGCGCGCCTGCGAGCTCCTCACGAGGTAGTAGGCCACATCACGCGCACCGCAGCGGCGGAGACAGGGCTTCCAGCGGGCATCCCCGTCGTGGCCGGGACGATGGATGCGGCGGCCTCGGTGTTTGGCCTGGGGGCCATGCGAGGTGGACAGGCCATCGGGATGCTGGGCACCAGCTTCTCCCTGCTGGTGGCGGTGGAGCGGCCCCTCCTGGGCAGCGGCCTGTTGATCCTGCACGCCGCCACGCCGGGGCTATGGGTTCTGGCCGGCGCGGTGGACGCAGCCGGCGGAGCGCTGCGCTGGCTGCGCGACGAGGTGGCTGCCGAGGAGTGGGAGCAGGCCCGACGTGAGGGGGGCAGCCCCTATGAGGTGATGACCCGCACTGCAGCCACGGTTCCACCTGGGGCCGATGGGCTCATCTTCCTGCCCTACCTGGCGGGAGCGCGGGCTCCGGAAGTCGATCCCCACCGGCGTGGTGTGTTCTTTGGCCTGACGCTCAGGCACACCCGAGCCCATCTCATCCGGGCGGTGCTGGAGGGCTGTGCATTCGGGCTGCGGCACAATCTGGACGCCGTGCCCAGTGCTGGCGTAGAAGTGGATGCCCTTCGGGCCTGCGGAGGTGCGGCAGCCAGCGACCTGTGGGTACAGATTATCGCCGACGTGTGCCAGGTCTCCCTGATCCGGTCGGACATTACGGAGACAAGTTGTCTGGGCTCGGCTATGTTGGCCGGGATGGGAGCCGGGCTCTACCACGATGCCGCTGAGGCTGTGGCCCACATCGCAACTCGGCAGGAGACCATCGTCCCACGCCCAGAATTGGCCCAGCGGTATCAGCCTCTGTACGAGCTCTTCCGCCAGGTAGACGAGGCTCTGGACCGAAGCTTTGCCTGCCTGGCCAGGTCCTGATCGGTTTGCCCAGGGTACTGGATCAACTTGCATAGAATAGCAAGCTGATGTATACTCAAATCAGACCCAAAGTAATAAGGCAATGAGGCGATGCTCGCTATCTCGTTGACCCATTGACTCATTACTCATTGACCCGTTACCGGCGATGATATGTTTTCTCCAGAATTTGAGCAGGCCCTGGATATCATCCAGGAAAAAAAGAGCGACCTGCACTTCTCCTCCCTTTACGGCCTATCCAATCTGGCCCAAGAGGAGAGGGATCGTTTTGAGGAGGTCTGGCCCCACGCTGGGGTCAGACAGAAACGTCGAATCCTGCAAGCCCTGATTGATATCGCGGAGGCCAGCTTCCTGGTGGATTTCGGGGCCGTATTTCACTTTTGCCTGGATGATGAAGACGCCGGAGTGCGAGCCCTGGCCATCGAAGGCCTATGGGAGGATCGCGACTGGCACCTGGCCTCCATCCTCACCCGGCTTCTGCGAGAGGATCCGGCCGCTCAGGTTCGAGCGGCTGCGGCCATGGCTTTGGGCGATTTCGTGCTGCATGGAGAACTGCAGGACCGGGCTCAGACGCGGGCGGCCAGAGTGTGTGAGGCTCTGTTTGACGCCCTGGCCCCCTCTCGTGAACCGCTGGAGGTGCGACGACGAGCGCTGGAATCGCTGGCCTACGCCAGTGACGATCGGGTGCCCGCGCTGATCGAGGCGGCATACTACGACGAAGAGGCCAAAATGGGGGTCAGTGCCCTGTTCGCCATGGGCCGCAGTGCCGACCCCTGCTGGGCTCCGATGGTCCTCCAAGAATTGCGCAGCAGCGACCCGGAGATGCGCTACGAGGCCACGCGGGCTTGTGGTGAGCTACAGTTGGCTCAGGCTGTGCCCGTGCTCAGAGAGCTGGCGCAGGACTGCGACCGGGAGGTGCAGGAAACGGCCATTTGGTGCCTGGGACAGATCGGTGGCCCGGAAGCACGTCATATTCTGGAAATGTGCTACGCGCAAGGAGACGAGCTCATCTGCGAGGCAATCGAAGAGGCCCTGGCCAACTTGAGCCTCATCGAGGAGTCCTTTAGCCTGGCCTACCACGAGCTACTGGATGAGGAAGTGCAGGAGTTGGAGGACCTGGAAGAGAGGTGCTTTCACAAACAGGGAGAGTGAATTTCGAGCTTGCGATCACCCCCCGACGATAGTACAGGGCGGCAATCTAACACGGTTGCCGCCCTTACTTTGACTTTTCACTCCCTTGTCCTATAATTCGGCTCAATGATGTGCGACCTCGTTCACTCATTGACCCGTTACTCGTTACCTGTGCCTCATAGCCTGACAGGAATCCCATGACCGACAAACAGCAGATCTTCTATCAACTCGTCGCCATGTCCCGCGCCCTGGGCGACCCAGCTAACGATTATGTGCTCCTGGGTGAGGGAAACACCTCGGCCAGGGTAGACGAGGAGGCATTCTTCGTGAAGGCCAGCGGGACGCGGCTGGAGTCCATCGAAGAAAGTGGCTTCGTCGAGGTGCGCTTCGAGGGCGTGCTGGCGCTGCTGGAGAAAGAGAACCTCTCGGATGAGCAGATCCGAGCGGGCTTAGAGGCGGCCAAAGTGAGCCCCGATTGTCCACTGCGCCCCTCGGTGGAGACGATCCTGCACGCCCGGGCCTTGAGCTCGGGCGCGGCGAAGTTCGTGGGCCATACCCACCCCACCGTGGTCAACGCCATCCTCTGCTCCCAAGCGGCGGAGGAGGCCTTCGCCGGACGGCTCTTCCCCGATGAGATCGTCGTCTGCGGCCCGGCGCCGGTGTACATTCCCTACACCGACCCCGGCCTGCCGTTGGCACGGGCGGTATGGGCCGGGGTGGAGAGGCACACCGACCTCTACGGCCAGTGGCCCAAGGTGATCCTCCTGCAGAACCACGGTCTCGTCGTCCTCGGCCAGTCAGCCCAGGAGGTGGTGGACACCACGGCTATGGCGGTGAAGACAGCGCAGGTGCTGTTGGGAACTTACACCCTGGGCGCCCCCCACTTCCTTTCCGCCCGACAGGTAGCCCGCCTCCGCACCCGCCCCGATGAGGAGTACCGCCGCCGGGTGTTGGGGATGTCCAGGGTATAGAATTGCGGACAGGAGCAGCCATGGCTCGCTACATCGGCCAACAACCGCAGGAGGCGGTGATCCGGGATTTCGCCGATTATGTCTCGCCGGGCAAGGTGGCGGTGTACAAGGCCCTGGGGTTCGCTGCCGTGCCAGGAAAACGAGAGGGAGTGCGGCTGTGGGATTTGGAGGGCCATAGCTATATCAACTGCCACGCCAGCGCAGGCGGCTTCAACCTGGGCCATCGTCCCCCCCGGGTGATCGAGGCCCTGCGACGGGCGATGGATGAGCTGGACATCGGCGACCACGCCCTCATGAGCGAGCAGCGAGCAGCGCTGGCCAAACGCCTGGCCAAACTCACCCCTGGCGACATACGCTACTCCTTCTTCACCCCCTCCGGCGGCGAGGCCGTGGACCTTTCCATCAAGCTGGCCCGGGGCTACACTGCCCGCCCAGGCGTCATCTCCGCCGAGAAGGGCTACCACGGCCACACCGGCTTCGCGCTCTCGGCTGGTGACCCACACTTCAACCGCTACTTCCAGCCGCTCGTGCCTGGCTTCAGCAAAGTCCCCTTTGGCGATGCCGAGGCCCTGGAAGCGGCGGTCAACGAGGAGACGGCGGCAGTGATCCTGGAGACCATCCCCGCCACGGCCGGTGTCCTCATCCCCCCCGATGGCTACTTCCCCGCCCTGCGGGAGATCTGTGACCGCAGGGGGGCCATGCTCATCGTGGACGAGGTGCAGGTGGGGCTGGGACGCACAGGGCGGATGTGGGCCATTGAGGAGTGGGACGTGGTGCCCGACATCCTGGTTCTGGGGAAGGCGATGAGCGGAGGGGTGTATCCCATCTCCGTGGCCTGCTATCGTCCCCACCTGGACGCTTTCTTCCGAGAGCATCCCTTTGTGCACGCTTCCGCCTTCGGGGGGGCGGAACTGGGATGCGTAGCCGCCATGGCCATGTTGGATCAGATCACCGAGCCCGGCTTCCTGACCCACGTGCAGGAGATGGGGGATCGGCTGAAAGCGGGCTTGGAGCGGCTCTGGGCAGACTACCCCGATCTGGTCATTGACGTGCGTGGGCGGGGGCTGATGCTCGGCCTGGAGCTGGCCGACGACCGGCTGGGCCCCATGATGAGCGTTGCGCTGGCCGGAAATGGCGTGCTGGCCCTCTTCGCCGATCTGCGTCGCTCCACGGTGCAGATCAAGCCCCCTCTCATCATCCAATCCCACGAGGTGGAGGAGGTGCTGGAGGCCACGGACCGCGCCCTGGCCCAGCTCCGCCGGCAGGTTACCAGCGGGGAGGGGCTGCCGAACCAAATCCGGTTGTTGATTTGAGCCTGGCTAAAGCCGCGAGCTGAACAACATAAGCTCGCTGAAAGCGGGCTACTGACACCTTCAGACGGCGGCTCAGTCAGGGCGCTTTTAGCGCCCTTGAACTGCTCAGCCTGGGGCTTTGAGCCCCAGACGGGCGGACTAATTGACTCATTACTCGTTGACCCGTTACTGACCAAACAGATTGTTGCCACACCTCTGTTGATTTGAGGGTCCTGATATGATCTCCTACGTGTTGGCTCTGGATCAAGTCACTGCCGAGGATGGCCCTCGAGTGGGGGGTAAGGCCCTTCGCCTTAGCGAACTGCAACGGGCGGGCCTGATAGTGCCGCCGGGCTTCGTGGTCACCACGGAAGCCTATCGCACTTTTGTGGCCGCCAATGACCTTAAGAAAGCGGCGGATTGGGCGGATCGCTTCGCCCAGGCCGAGCTGCCGGGGAGCGTGGTGGATGGAATCGTCGAAGCATACTGGGCGCTGCGTGATCGGATCTCCCCCCTGAGCGGGGGCGACCGCTCTGCTTGCGCTGACCATCTCCCCCTGGCCGTCCGCTCCTCCGCCACAGCCGAAGACCTGGCCCAAGCCTCCTTCGCGGGCCAGTACGAGACCTACCTCAACCTCACCTCCCTGGACCAGATTCTGAAGGGGGTGAAGGCCTGTTGGGGCTCGCTGTGGAGCGAACGGGCGCGGGCCTACTGTCAGAAAAATGGGCTATCGCCAAGCGAGATAGCCATGGGGGTGCTGGTGCAGCAGCAGGTTCCGGCGGAGGTCTCGGGGGTGCTGTTTACCCTGAACCCCACCACGGGCCGGGAGAGGCAGATGGCGGTCGAAGCAGTGTGGGGGTTGGGCGAGGGGCTGGTCTCAGGCCGAATCACGCCTGACCACTATGTAGTGGATGGCTGGGACGAGAAAGTGATCGCCCGCCAGATCGCGGACAAGGGGATAATGGTCGTCCCCCACGAAGTGAGCGGCGTGTGCGAGGCGGCGGTGCCCCAGGAGGACCGCCAGAAGCCCTGTCTGACCGATGAGCAGTTGATTGAATTGGCTCGCCTGGGCTACCTAGTGCAGACTGTCTACGGCTACCCACAGGACATCGAGTGGGCGCTGTGCAATGGCCAATTCCACATCCTCCAGTCCCGGCCTCTCACTTCCTTTATCTTCGATCCCGATATCGGCCAGTGGACCTCGGTGAACCTCCAGGAGGTACTGCCCGGTTTCGTCTCGGTTCTCTCTCAATCCCTATCCCACGACTATGAGTGGACCGAGGCCATGCAGGAGTTGTTCATCCGGCTGAGGATGATGTGCCAACGGCGGGAGGATGTGAGCTGGACGGGCCTTTTCTTCGGACGTGCCTATTGGAATGTGGGCCTCGTCAAGGAGTATAATGCCCTGCTCCCTGGCTTCGAGGAGCGCTCCTTCGACCGCACGGTGGGGATCGAGCCCACCTATGAGGGGAAGGGCCGCACCACGGGCTATACCCCCCGGACCATCCTGCGTGGCCTGCCCATCCTCCTGGCCCTCAAGCGCACCTACAAAGAAGTTCTGAAAGAGGCTGAAGCCTACTGTCAGGAATTTCGTCGCCGAGAGGAGGAGGACTTCGGCCAGGTGGACCCCTCATCGCTGAGCGATGAGCAACTGCGGGCCGAGGTGAGGTGTATGCTCAATCTCCACTTTGAGGCCAACCGCATCGCCCTGCTCATCACTTTCCTGGCCACCCAGTCCCAGGATGATTTTCAGCCCATGGTGGACCAGCTCAACGCAGATTATCCAGGCCGTTGGTCCATCTCCATGGGACGGCTGCTGACCGGCCTCTCCAATGTCGGCACGGTCAAGCCCCTGATCGGCCTATGGCATCTCTCACGACGGGCGCAATCAGAGCCCCTGCTGGCCGAAGCAATTCAAGACGCGCCCCTGGAAGAGCTTCCTCAGCGGCTCCAGAGCTTCCCTCAGGGCCGGGAGTTCTGGGCCGCCCTGGAGGAATACATCGGAGCTTTCCGCTACATGGCCGCCAGCGACGAGGACCTGGCCTGTCCCCGCTGGGATGAGGACCCCACCTTTGTGCTGCGGGCGCTCAAAAACTTAGTAGCCGGAGGGGATGAGGAAGATCCAGAGGAGCGGATTCAACTGCAAAAGAGGATCCGCGAACTGGAGAGGAAGCGGGCTGTGGTCCGACTGTCCCGTGGATGGCTGCGCTTTGCACCCTGGCGTCAGTCCAGCTTTCTATCCCAGTTGGAACTGGTCAAGAGCTACTGCTGGTGGCGAGAGGAGACGCGGGTCATTGCCTCCCGGACCTTCTACTACTGTCGGAAGATGCTGCTGGAGCAGGGGCGGCGCTGGGCGGACCGAGGGGTGCTGGAGGAGCCCGGAGACATCTTCTGGATGGAAAGAAAGCACCTGTTAGGCCTGCTGGATGGAAACCTGAGCCCCTCTGAGGTACGGGAGGTGGTGCACAAGCATCGGCGGACGACAGTTATCTATCGCAACTTCACCCCGCCCTCGGCAATTGTGGGCCGAGGTGGGCCAGAGAGAACCACTCGCCGCCCGGCCACCCGGAGGTTCACCGGCGTGGGCTGTGGCTCCGGCCAGGTGACGGCCCGGGCCAAGGTGGTGCATAGCCTGGAGGAGGCGGATAAGCTGAAGAAGGGGGATATTCTGGTGGCACCCTACACCAACCCCGGCTGGACGCCCCTCTTCAGCCTGGCCTCGGGCATCGTCATGGAGGAGGGTGGGCTTCTCTCCCACGGAGCGGTGGTGGCCCGGGAGTGCGGTATCCCCACCGTGCTGCAGATCAAGGACGCGGTCCGCATATTTCAGGATGGGCAACTGCTCCGCGTGGATGGGGACCGGGGCATGGTCGAAATCGTGGAGGAACAGTAGGGGCTGGCAGCGGGACTTTCCCAAAGCACAAAGTTCGTCTTCGGAGACCGCCGACCACTGACCGCAGACCGCCGTGTGAATGACCGCTGACCACGGACCGCAGACCGCCGGTCTCTGCTACCATTGCAGCGGTCGGCCGTCTGCCGTCAGCGGTCAACATCTTGAAAAGTGGCCTTCGGGCAAGTAGGAATGACTTTGAGAAAGCTCTAGGCTGCAGGAATTGCGCACTTCGCCTTTTTGTGGTATCCTATCCCCCAAGGAGTCCTAATGACCAAACGCGCCATCTCCATTGACATCGGCATCAATGGCGCCTTTCTGACCCGCCGTTGGGAGGAACCGGAGAACTGGATGCGGCTTACCCACGAGCTGGGCTATCCCTATCACGAGTTCTGCGCCGATGTCCTCGATCCCTTCTTCAGCGGCGATGCGGCTTACCAACTGGAAACGGCGGAGCGGACGCGGGAGGCGGCCGAGAAGTACGGGGTGGCCATAACCGACATCTACACTGGCATGGCTACCCACCGCTTCCATGGCCTCTCCCACTCCCATCCCAGCGTGCGGGCCCGAATGAGGGACTGGATCGTGCGTTGCATGGACATTGCCCTGGTCATGGGGACTGACCGAATCGGCGGGCACTGGGATGCGTTGCCGGTGGAGGTGCTGGAAGACCCCGCTGAGGCTGAGAGGGTGATGGCACGCACGGCCTCCCAGTTCCGCGAGCTGGCTCAGGTTGCGGCGCACAAGGGAATGAAGGCCCTGTACAACGAGCAGATGTACATTCCCTCCGAGACGCCCTGGACCATCGAGCAGGCCTATCGCTTTCTGGAGGCGGTAAACCGCGAGCGTACGGGGGTGCCGGTTTATCTCACCGTGGATGTAGGGCACCAGGCGGGAATGCACTACGGCTTGGAGGGAGAAGATCTGAGCTACGAGGAGTGGCTGCGCCACTTCTCGCCGGTGAGCGAGGTAATACACCTGCAGCAGACCACGCCCGACGCCAGTGCCCATTGGCCCTTCACCCCAGAGTACAACGCCCAGGGCCACGTGGATGTGAAGTCGGTGCTGGCAGCGGTTGAGGAAGGGCATCGTCGCTTCGACTCAAGCCCGCTGGCCGAGTATATGGTTCCGGTGGAGCGAAATCTCCTCATCGTGGAGGTCATCCCCGGTTCGACTACTATCAAGGAGCGGCTTGTGGAGGACCTGGCCCAGACAGCTCGCTATCTCCGTCAGTTCGTACCGGAAGGAGGACTGGTATTCTCCGTTTGAGCGTCATTTCACGAGTTCAGGACTCCATCGTTCAGACTATGACAAGGAGGGACACAGGAATGGCTGATCTGCAAGCGATCACTGAAAATCTGATCAACGGGAATGCCCCAGCGGTGAAACAGGGGGTGGAGGAAGCCCTGGCTGAGGGAGTCTCGGCCGGGGAGATCCTCAACGGTGCGCTGGTGCCGGCGATGGACGAGGTGGGCTACCGCTTCAAGAACAACATCTTCTACGTGCCGGAGGTATTGATCGCCGCCCGGGCCATGCACGCCGGGATGGATGTCCTGAAGCCGCTCCTGGCCGAGGGTGATGTGCCCACCGCAGGGAAGGTGATCATCGCCACGGTGAAGGGCGACCTGCACGACATCGGCAAGAATCTGGTGGCGATGATGCTGGAGGGCGGCGGGTTTGAGGTGATTGACCTGGGGGTGGATGCCTCGCCGGAGAAGTTCGTGACCACCATCCGGGATGAGCAGCCCCAGATCGTAGGCATGTCGGCGCTCTTGACGACTACTATGGTTAACATGAGGACCACAGTTGAGGCCCTGGTGGAGGCCGGAGTGCGGGAGCAGGTGAAAATCATGATCGGCGGCGCGCCAGTGACTCAGCGCTATGCCGATGAGATTGGCGCCGACGGTTACGCACCCGACGCGGCCTCGGCGGTGGACCTGGCCCGCTCGCTGATGGGGGCCTAGTCACAGCGCTAGCGACCACTGCAATGGTGCTGAGGAGAGGATAAGGGACGGGAAGTGGGACTTCATGTCTGAGGTTGTGCCCTCGCTTCCCGTCTGATCTTTTCCTCGCCAGGAAAGAGGGGGGGAGGATGGGGCTGTTGCAAGACCGGATAGCAGTGGTGACAGGTGCAGCCCAGGGGTTAGGCGAGGCCATTGCCCATCGCCTGGCCCGTGAGGGCGCGCACGTGGGCGTGGCCGACATCAACTTCGAGGGTGCACAACAGGTAGCAGCAGCTATCGAGGACACGACTGAGCGGCAGGCCATCCCCCTGGCCGTGGATGTGACCGACGAAGCGCAGGTCTTGCGGATGGTGGCCCACATGGTGGAGGCCTTCGGGCGGCTGGACATCCTGGTGGCCAACGCTGGCATTCTCCAGGCCTACGACATCACTGAGTTCCCGGCCGATGTCTGGCGGCGGGTGATCGAGGTTAACCTTACCGGCTATTTCCTCTGTGCCAAACACACCGCGCGGGTAATGCGAGAGCAGCGCAGCGGCGTGATCATCCAGGTCAACTCCAAGTCGGGCAAGAAGGGCTCCCTCCGCAACTCCGCCTACGCCGCCTCCAAGTTTGGGGGCCTCGGGCTCACCCAGTCCATCGCTCTGGACCTGGCCCGCTACGGGGTGCGCGTTAACGCCGTGTGCCCCGGCAATCTCCTCGATTCCCCCCTGTGGGTGGATTCCCTCTACGAGCAGTTCTCCCGCCGGCTGGGGATGACACCCCAGGAAGTGCGCCAGCACTACGAATCGCAGGTGCCCCTGGGCCGGGGCTGCACCTACGAGGATGTGTGTAACGTCGTCGTCTTTCTGGCCTCCGATCAGGCGGCCTACATGACTGGACAGGCCATCAATGTGACAGGTGGGCAGGAGATGCACTAAAAGGCGGGCAAGTGCTCAGGCTGCTGCATTTGACCGGCAACCTCTTTCGGCTTATAATCTAAGCAGCTTATGATAATCAGCTCATAAGAAGGGGGGGTGATGGGCAGATTTGTCGGTCGTCAACGCGAGCTAGCGGAGTTGAATGAAGTGTTAGCTTAGGGGGCCCTCAGTTCATCCTGGTCTATGACCGTCGGCGGGTGGGCAAGACAACCCTGGTCCTGCATTGGGCGGAGCAGACAGGTCGGCCCACCATCTACTGGGTGGCTACCCGCGATACTCCTGCTCAGGTTCGCCTGGGCTTCACTCACGCCCTGTGGGCTTTGGGCCTACCTTGGAAGCCAGGCCACGCCCCGTTTTGACACCTGGGCCGAGGTCTTTGAGACAGCGGCCCGCCTCATCGGGGACCAGCCGGTGATCTTGATTATGGACGAGTTCTCCTACGCCGCCCAGTCGGACTCATCCCTACCGTCCAAAATGAGGCAGTAAGTTGAGCCTTTCAAGAGACGGGTGGTGCCCATCATTGCAGAGATTCGTGAGCTGAAGAAGAGCTCTTGGGGGAGGCATGAAATGTCCACACTCACCTGGCTGCATGTATCCGACCTGCATTTCTGCATGTCGGGGGTGAGGAAGTACAACGCCGAAGTTGTCCTGAGCGAACTATTGAAAGATGTGAAGGAGCTTATGGCTGAAAAGGGCCTAAAGCCCGATCTAGTCTTCTGCACCGGGGACATCGCTTTTTCTAGCCAAGAGGACGAGTACAAACTGGCCCGGAATTTCTTCGACCAGCTGCTTAAGGCCATCGGCCATCCTGGCGAGAAGGAACGTCTCTTCCTTGTCCCCGGCAACCACGACGTGAACTGGGATTTTATCACCCGCACGGCCGAGAAGCGGGCTGAATCCCTCGACAACCGCGATGCCGTTACCCAAACCCTCCTCTCACCAGACAGTTGCCGTCTGTTCCTGTGCCGTTTGGATGGCTACGCTAGCTTTATCAACAACTACTTCCCCAAAGAGCACCTGGCTTTCGACGACGAGCACTATTTCTACGTCTGTTCCTTTGACGTGGGCAGAGGCACGGAGAAGATACGCATTGCCGCCCTGGGGCTGAATTCTGCCTGGGTAGCTCACGGCAACGACGAGGATTTAGTCGTCGTGGGGGAAATTCAGGCGAAGAAGGCCCTGGACGATCCCATCGTCAAGAGCGCACATATACGCATCGCCCTGCTGCACCATCCTTTCGAGCGGTTGAGAAACTTCGACCGGGAGGATGTGGAGCGGCTCCTGGGGCAGGGCTGCGACTTCATCCTGGTGGGCCACCGGCATAAGCAAACGTTTCAGCGGTCGCAAGTGTTCGACCGGGACTTTGTCCTCATCCCCGCTGGGGCTGCGTACGAGGGGCGGGAGAAGACAGAGATCAATGCTTACAATCTGATATGCCTAGACTTGGCCGCCGGCGTGGGCACCATTTACTTGCGAGAATATAGCCACCGGGCGGGCCGCTTTGTGGAAGACTACCGCACCTTTGGCAAATCAACTCATACATTTGACTTACCCAACCGGGTGAAGAGGCACGGTGCTATTGGTCGCATCAAAGAACCGGCTCGGGTTACACTTATACTGGATGGCGTTGACTCATTTGGAACTGATGAGCAAACTCGGCTGCTCATGCTTCTGGCAAGTGCTTTGCAAATCGGACGCGAGCAAATACGAATCGTAAGCGTCTTGCAAGGAAATGTTCGTGTGGAATTGGAACTGCCTGCGGAGGCGGCTGCAACTTTGGAGACCCTGATCCGTTCAGGCCGGCTCAATCTTGCATCTCTCATGAGGCAAGTCATACCCCCTGAATCAACACCTTCCGGCCGATACACAATCAACATCACCAACGCACAAGGCATCTCTATTGGCGGCGTGCAGGTTGTCCAATACGAACCGCGCGTGGCACCTTCTCTAATCTCGATCTACCTGACTAAAGGTATAGCAATCGTCCTGGAAGCATCTGTTGTCAAAGTCATTGCTCAACGTGTGGAACCTTTGTTCAATAGAGAGACTGAACTGGAGCTATTCCAGCAGATATTGCTAGGGGAGTCTCCCCTGCGTGGTGTAGTGGTGCACTCGCGCGGTGAGCGGGGATGGGGCAAGAGCTCCCTGCTAATGATGCTTTGCCAAGAATGCAGCAAGTGTGATCCACGTTTTACCCAGGCCTTTCTGTTCCTCAACCAGGAAGCGCCCGTAGACTGGGAATCCATTCTGGATATTACAGCTCGTAGACTAGGGCTAGCGCACTTCCCTAAGCCTGCTTTCGACATAGAACAAATGGTCGCTTGACAAACTTGACAGACCGCACGAAATAGGCTATAAGTATGCCAGAGCTAACACAAGGGCAAGCAAGCCAAGGCCGAAAACGTCAAA
>Ga0114930_10000278_pt1 | contig 56644 bp, 55 predicted proteins | sample AnhtaG_FD_87300 | JGI IMG/M metagenome (GOLD analysis project Ga0114930, IMG submission 87300) | Deep subsurface microbial communities from Anholt, Denmark to uncover new lineages of life (NeLLi) - Anholt_01485 metaG | ecosystem: Environmental > Aquatic > Marine > Oceanic > Sediment | place...
CGGCCCCGGTCGCGTCCGCGCCGTAATCGGCGACGGCGTCGAAGACGGGTCCCGCCACGCGCGGCGCTTCGGTCTCGCCGTGGTGGTAGCCCGCGTACGAGAAGTCGTGGAGGAAGCCTCCCTCCGCGTCGGTATGGTCGGGGGTCCAGTCTTCGGGATAGAGCCGGCTGCGCCACGGCTGGTCCGTATCCGGGCAGCACGCCACGGTCAGCAGCAACAGCACGGCGGGTAGGAGAGCGCAGGTTCGGTGCATGGCTTTGCCCGAGCGTATTTCGCGTGGTCTTGTGTTCATGGTAGTCTTTCCCCTCCAGGCGATCCAAGCAGAGACGAAAGGCGCAGCTTATGAAACCGGCCATTTGGACGTCGTACTTCATGGAACTGCCCCCGGAGGACATGGTGTCCCTGTTCGCCGAGACGGGCTGGCCGCAGCTCGAGCTTTCCGATGAGCACGCGCGGGTGCTGCTCGAGCGCGGCGAACCGGGGGCCGTGGGAAAGCGCTTCAAACGCCACGCGACCGAGCACGGCGTGGCCTTCCCGCAGGGCCACTTGTGGCTGGCGTGCGATATCGCCGCGCCGGACCAGGAGCCGGTGATAGACGGACTGAGGACGTGGCTGGACCTGTTCGTCGCCCTGGACGTCCGCGCGGCCGTGCTGCATCCCGGCGGCAAGGCGCTGTTGGCACAAGGCTGTACGGCGGAAGCGCTGTTGGCGGCGCGGGTCAAAGCCCTGACCGCGCTTACGGAACACATCGCCGGCACGTCGGTCACGCTGTGTCTCGAGAATATCCCGAGCATGGCGCCGGAGGCCTACGACCTGTGCGCCCTCATCGAGGCCGTCGGCGGAGACCACGTGGGCATCTGCCTGGACACGGGGCACCTCAACCTCGCCAGCAGGGACCAGCAGGGCTTCATTCGGCAGGCCGGCGGCCTGCTCAAGGCGCTCCATATCGCGGACAATGACACGTCGTCGGATCAGCACCTGATGCCCTACGGCGGCGGGACGGTCCTGTGGGGAGACGTGGTGTCCGCGCTCAGGGAGATCGGCTACTCGGCATTGTTCAACCTCGAGATCCCTGGTGAACGGAACGGCCCAATGCCCATCAAGCTGGCCAAACTGGACTACGCCAAGACGTTGCTGGCCCACCTGCTGGGCGCGCCGTGAACCGGAGGGGCTGGTGGCGATACGGACAGCGGTCCTGACGGACGTACACTTCAACGGCGCCGGGCCGCTCGAGGCCCCGGACCGGCGCGGCGAGATCGCGGACGTGCTGCTGCTGCGGGCCGTGCATCGCCTGAACCGGTTCGTGCGCCCCGACGTCACGGTGCTCCTCGGCGACCTCATCGACCGGGGCGACACGGCCTACGTCCTCGAGGACCTGGAACGGCTGCGGCCTATTGTCGAGTTGATCCACGGCCCCGTCATCAATATGCCCGGCAACCACGACGGGGACCCGGCCGTCTTCTACTCCGTGTTCGAGCGCCCCCCGGACGTGGTCGATATCCAGGGCGTGCGCTTCGTGCCGTTCATTGACCCGGAGGCGCCCGAATACAACGCGCGCCGGCTGCCGCGCGACCTCGAACGCATGGCCGCGGCCCGTTCGGGTTTCGACGGTCCCTTGGTCGCCTTGCAGCACGTCCCCGTGTTCCCGCCGGGCGCCGCCGAGTGCCCCTACAACTACACCAACGCCGACGCGGTGCTCGAGGCCATGCGCCGGCACGGCTACGCGCTCTCGCTGAGCGGCCACTATCACGCGGGCTTCGAGCTGCTGCGAACGGACGGACCGAGCTGCGTGAGCGCGCCGACCCTGTGCAAGCCCCCGTTTCGGTTCCTGGTCGTCGATCTTGACGGGCGCCGCGTGGCGATCGCGGAGCACGCGCTTCGCATGCCGGATGAGCTGGGGCTGGTGGACCTGCACGTCCACACGCCGTTTGCTTACTGCAACGAGAACATGGACATCGCCAAAGCCATGGCGTTGGGCGAGGACTTCGGCCTGGCCGGCCTGGCCTTCAGCGAACACTCGAGCCATCTCTACTTCGACGAGCCCACCTACTCGAAGAAGCTGCACCTGGTCCACGGCGTGAACTGCCCCACGGGCCGCAAGCGGCGCATGGATGACTACTTCGAGGCCACGGCCGCGGCCGGCTGCGCCGTCGAGAACGTTGCGCTCGAGGTGGACTGTGACTTCCAGGGACGGCCGGTGCTGCTTCCCGAAGACCGCGCCCGCCCGAGTTTCCTGATCGGCGCGATGCATCGCCTGCGCTCGCTGAAAGGGCCGAATCCGGACGTGGCCGCGGCGGCGGATGAGTTTCTCTACCTTCTCGAGCGATTCCTGCCGAGCGGCATCGACGTGCTGGCGCACCCCTTCCGCGTGTTTCAGCGGGCGGGGGCCGAGACGCCGCGGCGTCTCTTCGCGCCCACGGTGCGGATGCTCGAGGCGCACGGTGTGGCCGCGGAGATCAATTTCCACACCAACGACCCGCCGCCGGAGTTCATTCGGCTATGCCTCGACGCCGGCGTGAGACTCACGTTCGCGAGCGATGCGCACAACCTCTACGAGGTCGGCGAGTTCGCGCCTCATCTCGCCTTGCTGCAAGCTTGCGGGTACGATGGGGAGTTGAGTGACGTTCTGCTGGACCCCAGGCGGGGCTGAGACGCGTCTCTCGTGTGCCGCACTCACCATCGCATGGCCGATTGTTCATGGCGAGTCACGGCTTCTCGAGTCGGCCCAACCAGTCCACGATCGACGTGAAGACCTCCTGGGCGTGGGCAGGCTTCGAGAAGATGTGGTCGGCTTTCCGGACCACGTGGCGGTCGAGGCGGTGTGGGGCCTTGTCGTAGGCGCGAAGCACTTGGGGCTCGATTTTGGCGAAGACCTGGTGGCTGTCCTCTGCGCAGAACACGATCAGGATGGGCACTTGGCGCCGGCCACACTGCATCAAGGCGGTCAGCATCTTGGTGTTGGCTTCCGGACCGAGGCGCTCGACGAACGGCCGGACGTCCTCAGCCCCCGTGAGCGTGCACACGGCCTTGCCGTATTGGCGTCGCAGCCAGGATAGGCACCGCTTCGTGTGTTCTCGCGTGACGGCGGGTTGCCACCGGACGAGGAGATTCTGGATCAACCGGCGCGACTTGGCGGAGACCTCGGCGAGACCGGGCTCGACCGCATAGAATAGGGTCAGTTCCAGAGGCGCGATGCCGGTCACGCGCGCGTCGTCAGCGGCCTGGTAGACCGACGTGATGGCCCCGGCGCAGATGCCCGTCAACACAAACGAGGCCGCGCCAATCTCCCGTTCGAGGAACGCGATAGCCGAACGGGCTTCCGGGACGAAGTGGCCGTTCTGGAAACGCAGGTAGAGGTCCGTCAGCAGGCCGCCCTCGAGGCGCCCTTCGCTGTCGCCAATCCCCCTGGGGTCCGGGCGCAAGGAGGCGTACCCGTGCTGGCCCAGCAGACGGGCCAGCTTCACGTAGAACCGGGCGTTCGTGCTCCGGCAGTTCTCGGCAACCGAGAGCATCACGACAGCGGGCTTGCCCGGATCGTAGTTCCTGGGCACGTGGAGTACGCCCCAGGTCTGTATGCCTTCGACCGAGAAGCCGACGACGCGCTCGAGGCCGTTCTGCCTCAGCGATGCGTCGTCGCGCCAAGGCACGGCGCCTCCCGGTGGGGCGGGTTGATGGACGAAGCTGGTGCGGACCCATTCGCGTGTGGGGCCGAACAGGGCCTCCGGACAGACGTTATATTCCTTGGTGGCGTGTTGCCAAGGCAGAGGGAGGACGCGTGCGAAGTCGAGGCTCGCGTTGCCGCGCTGCCCGCATGCCTCGCACAGAGCGTGCAGAGGCGCAGGGATTTCCCCCGACGGACGGGCCGAAATGCGTACGATCCGGACCGGTCCTCTTGTGACGGGCGGCGAAACCGCGAGGTCGATGCCCAGCAGCGATTTGAAGATCGGCTCGGTAATCACGTGGCCGAAGACGTCCACCTCGCCCCCGCTGAGTATGTCTTGCTTGAGTTGATCGCGGGTCTTGGGCGCGCCGCCGGACTCCTTCATCTGCTTTGCCATGACCAAACGGAGCAACTCGTCGACATAGTCCGCGCCGCTGATCACGGGCTCCCAGAGGATCAACATCGGGGCGTCGGCCAGGCTCGGGGCAGTGAGGGCCGCGAGTGTGGCGCCCAGCCGCAAGCCGCAGAGCCCTCGGCACGGCACGCCGGCGCGCCGCTCGAGTTCGGCGATGGCCGTCCTAATGTCCGCCAGGTAGTCGTCTATGGTGAATTGCTCGAAGAGGCCGTCGCTGTCACCGTAGCCGCGATAGTCGAAGCGCAGCACCCAGAAGCCTTCCCGGCACAGCACGCGCGCCCATTCGACCATGTGGCGGTGTGATTGGTTGCGCTCCTCGGCGAAGGCCGAACAGAACAGCCATCCCGCATCCTTGCGGTCGGCCCCGGCCGCGGGTTGGTGCAGCACGCCAAACAGGCGTTGACCCGGTTCGCCGAAGTACAAGGGGTGCTCGCGGACCTCGCTCATGCCGCGTCCGGGCCCTTGAGTGCCTTGTGTTTGACCTTGCCGCTGTCCGTCTTGGGCAGGGCGTCGCGGAATTCCACAACCTTCGGCACCAGGAAGCTCTCGAGCCTGCGCGAGCAGTGGCCGATGACGTCGCGTTGGTCGAGGTCGGCGCCGGGGGCTTTGACCACGACCGCTTTGATGGCCTGGCCGAGGATCTCGTCGGGGATGCCGACGACGGCGGCCTCCTGCACGCCGTCGATCTCGACGATAACGCTCTCGACTTCCCGGGGGCTGACCTTCTCGCCTCGGCTCTTGATGATATCGTCCTTGCGCGAGACGAAGTAGAGGAAGCCCTCGTCGTCCATCTTGAACAGGTCGCCGGTGTACAGCACCCTTTCCCAGGGGTAGCGCCCCGGCCGGAGGACGGCCGCTGTCTCCTCGGGAAGACCCCAGTAGCCCTGCATTACGTTCGATCCCCGCACCACCAGTTCGCCGACGACGCCCGGCCCCACCGGGTTTCCTTTGTCGTCGACAATCCAGACCTCTTCATTAGGCATGCCCTTGCCCACCGACGCGGGCCGTCGCTCGAGTTCCTCGGGCGGCAGATAGGTCACCCGCTTGCATTCCGTGACACCGTACATCGAGTAGATCCTGGCGTTCCGGAACAGGCCGCCGAGCCGCTCAATATGGGCGGGCGGGAGGGCGGCGCCGGTGTTGGAGATGTAGCGCACCGTGTCGAAATCGGCAGGATCGAGGTCTTTCATCTGGAGCAGAATGGCGAACATCGTAGGTACGCCCGGGAAGCCGGTGACCCGTTCTTCCCGAATGTGTTGCACGATGCGGTAGGGGTAGGCGAAGGTCTTTTCGAGCACGAGCGTCATGCCCAGCCGGACCGACATCAGCAACTGGTACAGCCCGTAATCAAAGGACAGGGGCAGCACGTTCAGGATGATGTCCTCGGGCACGTTTTGCAGGTATTGCGTGATCGAGTCGGCCGCGGAGATGACGTTGCGGTGTGTCATGGTCACACCTTTGGGGCGGCCGGTCGAGCCCGAGGTGTAGATTATGGCGGCCAAGTCCATGTCGATGCAGCGGCGAGGGGGAGGTCCCGCGGGGAAGGCGGGCAGGTCGCTGTCGAAATCGAGGCGGGGTTTTGCCGGTGCGCCTTCGGTGGGGGCCGTGGGGCCACACGTGATCACCTGCCGCACCGATGGGACTTCGGCGTCGATGGCCTCGAGCGCCGCCTTCGAGCGCCCCACGGCGATGACGGCCGCGGCCGCGCAGTCGTTGAGCATGTAGCACAGCTTGTCGGGCTTGGTGGTCGGGTTGACCATGACAAAGGCGGCGCCGGCCCTCAGGACCCCGAACACGGACACGGCCGCCTCCAGCCGGTTCTCCATGAACACCGCCACGCGGTCGCCTCGCCCCACCCCGGCATCCACAAGGGCGTGCGCCAGCCGATTGGCCGCCGCGTCCAGTTCGGCGTAGGTCGAGCGCCGGTCGTCGGCAATGCAGGCTTCCTTGCCGGGCCATTGGACCGCGTTCTGTGTCAGATAGTCGTCAAAGACCATGCGTCTAGCGCCCGCGCCTCCGGGTCGCACCCGGGTTCTAGGTCGAGGCCGCGCCTTTCTTCTCGAGGAACCGGCACAGGGAGTCCACCGAGTCCAGGTTTTCCGGCAGCATCTCGTTGTCCTCAACCTTGATTTCGAATTCCTCTTCGAGAAACAGGACCACCTCCATGATGCCGGTTGAATCGATGATGCCGGTCTCGAGAAACGAAGCGGTATCTTCCAGTTCTTCCGGCGCGGAGCCGTACATGAAGCTCTCGAGTATGAACGCCCTGATCTTTACCCTCAATCTGCTGACTCCTTCCGCTCCGATGACGGCGCATCTCGGGAACCCGAGGCCGCCCTACGCCACCTAAAGGCGTTGTCCGGGACGGGTTCGTCTCTCGGGAAGTCCCGGATCATTGTCTCATACAGCAACTGGGTTGACAGCACCCCTACAAAGGCCATGTCGTCGCGTGCGCTGGCGCCGACCTTCCCCCGCCCACGGCACTTCTCGATGAGGCGGGCCACCATCCGCGGTTCGAAGCAACCGGCGTCGCGCAGGGCGCGTTCCGAAAGGGCCTCGCGGACGAACCCACTGCCATCGCCCTGGAAGAAGGCCACGCTGTCAGGCGCGCGGTACGGCTGCTTGGTGCGCCGCCGCACGGGGTCCGGCACCAGCCCTTGGGCCGCCTTGCGCAGGACGCGTTTCTCCTCGAGCGCGCGCAGTTTGCACTTGGGCGGAATGCGCGCCGCGTATTCTACCACGTGGTGGTCGAGAAAGGGGAACCGGCCTTCGACGCCGTGCGAGGCCGAGACGCGGTCGCCCTGAGAGCATAGCAGATAGCCGGCCATGAACGTGGTGATTTCCGTGTACTGGGCCTTTGACAGAGGCGCCCAAGTGTCGAAGTCGGCCGGCAGCGTCCGCCCATACTCGGCGATGCCGTCATAGGCGCCGATGCGGGCGCGCACGTCAGCCGAGAAGAAGCGTTTCAAGGCGGCGGTATTGTGCCACCGGATCCGGTGGGAGTAGCACGGGTCGGCCGTATCCGTGAGGCCCTTGGCGAAAAAGCGCTGCCAGTAGGCGCCGCCGCCGCGGTTGTCGGAGCGCTGGATGTAGGGGTACAGGCGCGCGAGCAACAGCGGCCGGTAGGGGGAATCCGGCTGGCGGGCCCAGAAGCGGCGGACTTTGTCCTCCTTGAAGATGTTGTATCCGCCGAGGACCTCGTCGGCCCCTTCGCCGGTGACCACGACCTTGATGCCCGTGTCTCGCACCAGCCCTGAGAGATGGTGAAGGGGGACCGGCGCCGTGCGCAGAATGGGCGTTTCGGCGTGCCAGATGACTTCCGGAAAGGCCCGGGCGATGTCGTGCCGCGCGACCTCGATGCTGCGGTGGTCGGTGCCAAGGGCCGCGACCATGGCGTCTTGGTGCTCGCCTTCATCGAACTCGCGATCCTCGAAGCGAACCGAGAACGTCATGAGGTCGGTGTCCGTAAACTGCCTGATCACGGCGCTGGTGAGGGATGAGTCGAGCCCGCCGCTGAGGTAGGCGGCCACGGGCACGTCGGCCCGCATGCGCAGGCGCGTCGCCCTGACAAGCTGCTCGCGGAGCCCCTCGGCGTACTCCTCCTCGGGGCCTTCGGTGGCGGCGCCTTCCGGTGGGAACGCCGCCCGCCAGTAGCGCTCCGTACGCACATCGTCCGCCGTCGCGATGAGGTAATGGGCCGGCGGCAGTTGACGGATGCCCTCGAAGGCGGTGCGAGGCGGTAGGGGCGCCCAGAAAGTGAAGACTTGGTCCAAGGCAATGGGGTCGATGGCGGCCGGGACCTCGGGCGCGGCCAGCAGGCTCTTTATCTCGGAGCCAAACAGGAGCCTGGGGCCTACGCGCGCGTAGTGCAGCGGCCGTATGCCCAGCCGGTCCCGGGCCATGAAGGCCGCGCCGTTCCTTCGATCCCAGATGCAAAACGCGAACTGGCCGTTCATGTGCTCGAGGCACTGCGGGCCGTACTCCTCGTACAGGTGCAGGATCACCTCGGTATCGCTGTGGGTCTTGAAGCGGTGACCGCGCGCTTCGAGGTCGGGCCGGATCTCGAGGTAGTTGTAGATCTCGCCGTTGAAGGTGATCCAGAGGGAGTCGTCTCCGTTGGACATGGGCTGGGCGCCGCCCGCGAGGTCGATGATGCTCAGTCGAGCGTGCCCGAGGCCGGCGCGCCTATCCAGATAGATCCCCAATTCGTCCGGGCCGCGATGGCGGACCATCCAGACCATGCGTTTGAGGATCGCGGCGTCGATATGAGGATGCGCACCCCAATCGATGATTCCACAAATGCCGCACATCGCCGACCCCTAGGACTTCCCCCGCGCGCACTGCACTACGCTAGATGCTGCTCGGGTCTAGTTCTTCCGGAATTCCAGCAACTCGTTGTTGCTCAGATTATACGTCCATTTGACCGGATAACCAAAATCGCGCAGCTTCCCGCGGCAAGTCATCTTGAAGCCGTGCCTGGCGGCGAGGTCGGCGAAGTACTCGAAAGGACGCTCAAAGAACGAGAACCCTTGCCAATTGCCATCGCTTCGGATCGCCGGACCGTCGGTGGCGATGAAGTCCCCAACCAGCCTGCCATTGGGTTTCATGCGGTTGGCGACCTCGGCGAAGCACGCGTCGATCTGCTCGTCCTCCAGATGGTAGAGCAGTTGCGATATCCAGAAGTAGTCGAACGTGCGATCCCCCAGCTCGTCTTTGCCAAAGGTGCTCGACACGACGACGAGCGGGCTCTTGTGGGTCAGCCCGGCCTTGGCGACTTGGCGCCGCGCCTCGACCACCGGGGGGTCGCGGGCGTCGATGCCCACGTAATGGGCCGGCTCAAGATACCTGATGAAGGCCAGTCCGCCCTGAAGGGGGCCGCAGCCGACGTCGAGCAGGTGGTGGTGGGGCCGCAGGCCCACGCGCTTGAGGCAATCGAGTTGGAACTGCTGCAGGGCCCTCCAAACGCCCACCGGGCCTACCATCGACTCCAATCGGCGCCGCTCGCGCATGGACGGGACCAAGCGGCACAGGAGATCGTACCCACGGCGCATGAGATGATCGCGATCAACTTTTCGAGCACATCTAACCATAAACACGGGATACAACTCCTTTCTTTCCCCCGCCCTACGGATGTGCATCATCTATATTATACCCGGGATTCCGCGGCGTATCAAGTCGATAGCCAGCAACCCGTATTCTAACTGCAAGTGCACCATTGCAAGTCCCTATTTGCCTATGGGTTGTATTCAAGCCCTTTCCCGTCGGAGCCGTCCGTCGCTCCTCAACGTTCGGTGACGGACGGCTCTGGCGGGAAAGGGCGAACCTTCCCTGTTGGTGGGTCCAGAGTTCCAGGACCAGGAGCTGGATTGCTGGGTCATGCACTTAGACCTTGAATCTGCCAACCCAAGTCCGAAATCCGAGGGCCGCTTTCAGCGTCCCTCGGACTCCAGCCACGAGGCCCGTCCCTTGGCCCGGCCGATGGGGCGCACATTCTTGCCGACCGCCCCGGTCCGCGCGTCGCCCAGGTCCTCGCGCGCCTGGTCGGCCAGCGCCTTCAACTGCTCGACGACGTCGCGGTGGTCCTTGTAGACCGACTTCTGTTCGCCGGGGTCGGTGTGTAGGTTGTATAGGGCCTCGCGGAACTTCACGTCGGTCCGGCCGGGCCAGCGATACTTGTCCTCATCCCGCAGGGTGGTCTCGAACTTCAGTTTCCACGGACCGCTGCGTACGGCGTTCAGCGTCGGCCCTTGGTAGTAGTAGAGGGCCTCGTAAGCGCTCTTGGCGCCGGGTTCGCCCAGGATCAGCGCGCGCATGTCTTTCCCGTCGATGATGCGGTCTTGCGGCGACGCGCCGCCAGCCAGTTTCGCGAAGGTCGGCAGCAGGTCCATCGTCGTGGCCAGCTCACCGCAGACCGCGCCCGCCGGGATCCTGCCCGGCCAACGCATGATGCACGGGACCCGCATCCCGCCCTCGTAGGTCGTCCCCTTGCCGGCCCGGAGCGGCGTCGCACTGCCGCCGTTTTCGCCCTGCACCAGCCAGGGGCCGTTGTCCGACGTGAACACCACCAGGGTGCGGTCGTCGATGCCATGTTCGGCCAGCGCCTCGAGGACCTGGCCCACGCTCCAGTCGATGCACTCGATCACGTCGCCGTACAGGCCGCCGGCCGATTTTCCTCGGAACCGCTCCGACACGTGCAGCGGGATATGGGGCATCGTGTGCGCCAAGTAGAGGAAAAAGGGCCGGGCCGCGTTCTCGCCGATGAACCGCACGGCCTCCTCGGTGTAGCGTTCGGTCAGCGTGGTCTGGTCGACGGGGTTCTCGACCACCTCCTCATCGCGCAGGAGCACGACCGGCTGCATGTCGTTGCTGTAGGGGATGCCGAAATACGAGTCGAAACCCTGGCGCGTCGGCAGGAACGGCGGCAGGTGGCCCAAGTGCCACTTGCCGACGCACGCCGTCGCGTAGCCCAAGTTCTTCAGCAGGTCGGCGATGGTGACCTCGTCCGGATGCAGCCCGAAGGGCATCCTCGGAAACAGCACGTCATGGAACACGTCCTTGCGCCCGTCCTCGGCCGGCATCCTGCCCATCCCGACGCGTTGCGGGTAGCAGCCCGTCATGAGGGCCGCGCGGGACGGCGTACACACCCCGGCCGCCACGTAGAAGTCCGTGAACTTCATCCCTTCGGCCGCCATCCGATCCAGCCGCGGCGTCCTGATGCGTGGCGCGCCGAAGCAGCCGACGTCGTTGTAGCCCTGATCGTCAGTGATGATAATGACGAAGTTGGGCGGCCGGTCGGCGGGCGCCTGGCCTCGCGCCGCGGGGTCCCCCGCCGCAAGCCCGATAGCCAGTCCGGCCGTCGAGGTCAGAAACTCCCGGCGCGTGACCCCCGCCGCTTGTTGGGGCGTTCTGGATGATTTGCCGTTCATGGCGCATTGCCTCCCGCTGCTCTTGGTTATGGCTTGTGCATCATGGTAGCGGATCATGGGCCGCAAGAGAAGACCGAGCGGCGCGCCCGGGCCTCAAATTTGCGGGAACGGCCCGCGTTATGCTAGAGTTCACGTGCGGATGGCGCGTACCCGTAGCTCAATTGGATAGAGTGCTTGGCTACGGACCAAGAGGTTGGGGGTTCGAGTCCCTCCGGGTACGCCATATAACCCGTTGACACTCAATGGTTTGAGTGACCTACCGTGGCAGTCTGGTGGTGCAGCAATACAGTCCGAATAACGGACACAGGAGGCAGGCCACCTATGCCAAAGACAACACACACGTTACGAGTCCAGAAATTGCGCCAGCGGGCGTTTGTCGAGATCGCAGGCAAACGCATCTATCTCGGCCCGGCTGGTAGCCAGGAAGCCGAGATCAACTACCACCGCGTGCTGCTTGAACACCTCGAGCAAGGGCGGGAACCAACGGCCACGGCCACGGTCTCGTGGTTGTGCGCCGCCTACTGGCGATGGGCCCAGGGCTACTACGTCAAACCGGACGGCAAGCCCACGTCTCAGCAGGACCACGTCCGCGCTGCCCTGACGAGGCTGCGGGCGCAAGCGGCAGACACGCCAGTAGGACAGTACGGCCCGAAGCGATTGAAGGCCCTGCAGGAGTCCATGGTGGCGGAGGGCCTTGCGCGACGCACGGTGAACCACATGACATCGGTAGTCCGGGCGGTGTTCAAGTGGGGCGTCAGCGAGGAGTTGGTCGAACCGCAGGTGCATCAGGCGTTGACGGCGGTTGCGGGGCTGCGCCGCGGCCGGTCTGGCGCCCGCGAACCCGACCGGGTCCGGCCCGTGCCTCAAAAGCACATCGAGGCCGTGGGGCCGCATGTCAGCAGCCAGGTGTGGGCTATGGTGCAACTGCAACTGCTCACGGCGGCGCGGCCGGGGGAGATCGTCGCGTTGCGCCCGTGCGACATTGACGCCAGCGGCGCCGTCTGGATCGCCGAGCTCGAGGAGCACAAGACATCCTACAGAGGCGCCGTGCGGACCTTGCACTTCGGGCCCCGGGCGCAGGCCCTACTCCGGCCTTGGCTGCTACGGGCGCCGGAGGCGTACCTGTTCAGTCCCAGAGAAGCCGAGAGCGTCCGGACTGGACGGGCTCACATGCACCGTCGCCCAGGCCAGCAGCCGAACCCGCGCAAGACCGGGCGCCGGCTCGGGGAGCACTACACGACAAACAGCTACGGCCAGGCCATTGCGCAGGCCTGCAAGAAGGCCGACATTCCAGGATGGACTCCGCATCGGTTGCGGCATACGGCGGCCACGCGGGTTCGGAAAGAGCACGGACTCGAGGCGGCCCAGGTCGTGCTCGGGCATGCGACCGCGGACGTTACCCAGGTCTACGCGGAACGGAACGAGGCTCTGGCGCGGCGGATCGCGGAGGAGATGGGCTAGGCGGCAATGTCCGTCTTTCAGCCCGTCTTTAAAGATGCCACATCTGTCTTTTGCCCCGTCTTTAGGGGCTTCTATGGATTTCGGCGTATAGGGGGGGTATCAGGCGACGGCCTCGGTCTTGGCCTGCCGCTCCGGGTCAAACCGCTCGAGCCGTTCGAGTATGGCGACCATTTCGCAGCCCGTGTTGTGGATGCCCTGACCGCGGCAACGCGGACACCGGTAGTGCGCGTCGAACTCGAGCTTCTTGATGAACGCCCGGCAGTCACGGAGTAACCGCGAGTTCGGTTCCTTGTCGTCTCTGTGCTTCATGTACTTGCTCCTCATCTTCCTCGTCCCAGTAGATCGACCGCTTGGGTTTCCTCGGGTCCCGGACCTGCCGCTCGAGGCGGCGGTACTGATCCAGCGGTATCGACAAGCGGCGTTTCTCCGACACCATACCAAGGTCTTTCATGGCCCGCAAGGCATCCGCGTCCGTCTCGGGCGGGTCCAGCACTTCGCCGCCCTGCACCATCCGCTTCGCCAATTCCCGCATGCCACACGCGAAGATCCGACTGCGGTTGCGCAGCGTCTGAGCCCCGGCGCCGTTCCCGCGTAGCCATAGGCCCACCACCGCAACGTCGCGGGCGTCCACCAGACCTGTCAGCCGGACGTTCATTTGCGCCCCCGGACGTACTCTCGCTCGGCACGACTTCCGAAACGCATGGCTTTTTCCTCTGCCGACCCGTAGATGAGCATGTAGGCATTGTCGAAACGGCGGTTGAACGTGGCCCGGGTGTAGCCCTTCCAGATGATGCCCTGGTCTCGGGCTTCACTCCATGCGGCATTCTTGGCTCGGAGAATCTGGTAGGGTCTGGCGTCCCGTCCAACTTCCTTCGCGCGCTTCGCAACGATATCTCCGATACCCACGCTCTTGCGGGCTTGCTCCTTGGTAACGACCTCGAGCTCGCGACGCAGGGCGTCATCGAGACCCTTTCTGCTGACCCGGACGAACCGGCGCATAAACGGGCCGGCCACCGGAATGTCGAGAATCTTGGCTACGTCACCCTTGATATCGCTCGCTGTCCCGCGCCGGAATCGGTACAGTTGACCAAAGAGCCGGTTCCATTCTGACTTGCCCAATTCCTTGAGAGCTCGAAGTCCGCCAGCCTCGAACACCGTCTCGGGTATCATCGTCGACCCGTAGAACGGGTCGTATGGATTCCGGCCAGCCGCGTACTGCAGGAAATCGGCGGCAACTTTGAGAAACGGATTCATGTTTGTCGTTGAGAAGGGCAGTTGCGCTTGGAGGATGTCACCGAAGTCCTCGGGGCGCGCGTTCTTGCTTTGCTCCAGGGAGGTCCACACGATGTTGCCAACGAGTTGCCCTACGTGATCGCTCGGCAGCGCGATGTACACCGCCTCGTCGTCTTCCGTCAGGCCCAGGGGGACGATCTGGTAGTTCTCCTTGTCCTGTTGTGGAACGCGGTCGAGGACTTTCTTGATCCAGTCCTCCTCATCGTCACGGCCGTAGATATGCCGATAGATGGCCCCGGCCGCTCCAGTGGCTAGCGCATAGCCCATCACCTTCGGCAGGATGTCGTACAGGGCGGTCTTGATCAGGTAGCTGCTCCAATTCTCCCGTATGGCCTCGGCCGAGGCCCGCAGGTCCTGAGTCTGCGCGTTGGAGAACATGAACAGGTTGTTGTAGGCCATCCTCAGTTTTCCACCCGTCAGAAAGTCCGGCGAGCCCCCCCGGTGTCGAACGATGTGCGCTAATTGCTTTGGACCCATTTGCGGAAACTCAGTCTTGAGATACTTGCCCGATGCGATCTTACTCCATCGTTCCATGAACGCATTGAACCGATTGAGACCACTGAGCGCCTTGCCCCATGGGCTTGTGGCTTTGTCAGTGCCGAGTGCATAGCTCATGGCCTGGCGTTCGTACTCAGTCTCGAGCCCTTGGCGTTCCAGGGCTTCGTAGTGCCGGCCCGCGATGAGGGCGTTCTGCCTGTAGAGTTCCCGCACAAGAGGCGTTGATTTGTCCGCGAAAGCGTCCAGGGCGGCGTCTCGGAACGTACCAGCATAGGTTGCGACCAGCTTGAACGGCATCTTGTGGGCTGGACCTGGCAACTTCTTGCAGGCCGCCCGGAAATCGCGTTGTAGGTTCCATATGCCGAATCCGGGATTGTAGCTGGTCCATATCGCCCTGAACGGCGCCGCCGAGTACCGCAAGGCTTTTGCGACAAAGGCCGCGCGAATCTGGTCGCGTTCGTACCATTCGGCAAGCTCGGCAGGAATGTAATGGCCTTCGGCTTTGCCTTGTTTCATGACAATCATCAGCCGGGAATCCCGGTCGGTCGGCTCGACAAACTCCCAGTACTGCCCGTTCCACTTCTTGGCGGCGTCCTGGGTGTCGCCGGGGAACTCGGACTGGATGAGACCGACCAAGGACCGTTTGCCGTCGTTGACGACAGCGGCCCGGATCAAGGACAGGTCTTTGAGGAGTGACGCAGTGAAGGAGTCTTCGATATCTTCCAGCGTGCCGATCTGGCGATAGATTCGGGCGCCGGTGTTGCCGCCGAATGTATCGTCAATGTAGTCCTGGACGTTGAATGTGGCGTAGTTCTCGTTGTCCTTGATGAGTTGCATAAGCTCGTCGCTAACGTAGCCCGAGTGTTCGAGAATTGGGATGACGTACTCCTGGCGCACCTTAAACCAGTCAGCGGCGGCGGCCTCGACAGCCCGGTACTTCTCCGGGCCGAGCCGATCCCGAAGTTCTGAGAGCAATTGCTCGGCTTGTTCGCCACGGATGCCGAGCGGGTTGGCCATCCATTTCCGCTCAGTGGCGGCACGGCGCAGACCAAGGAACACACCGAGATCGCGCATCTCAGCGCCCGCCTGTTCGAGAGGCCCGCTGACGCGCTCCGTAACGTCACGCCACATCTGGGTGCTTGTGCAGTTCAAATGGATTATGTCTTCCGCCCAGTAGGATGGTCGGTCTTCGGGGTCTATCTCGCGTCCCTGCTTCTCGGCCAGCCGCTCCTTCCGAATGAGCGCTGCATTGTCCACCAGGAGTTCGGACGCGAGTTGCGTCATGCGGTCGTGGATGGTCTTACCCTCGCCCCGCTTGCCGGCTACTTCCCCGCGCTTCTGCTCGCCCCGCTCGAGCATGGCGTAATAGTCGTCGAGGCGACGGCCCTGGACTTGCCCGCCACGGATCTCGTCCTGGATCTCGTTGTACAAGTCGCGGACTTCGGGCTTCTGATCGAGGTAGTTGTGCCAAGTCTGCCAGAACTTCGGCGCGCGGGTCTTGAGGGCTTCGGGGTTGTTCATGAGTACACTGAAGGCATCAGCGTACAGTTCTTTGCCCTTGTGGCGATACTTAGTGTAGTCGCCGTCTGCTGTCGGCTCGAACGGACTCCACCACTGGGACAGGGCCTTGAGTTCTGTCATCAACTCGTCGCGGGTCACAAGACCGCGTTCTTCGACCTGCTGCTGGACCCACTGACCGTACCGCTCCTTGACCAGCGCCCTGAACTCATCCTTGTCTCGATCACGGCCAAGCTCGGCGCGGACTTCCTTCTGGATACGCGACCGGCCCTGGCGGCGCTCTTGGGGAGTAAGGGCCTGCTCTGGCGATTCGGGAGCCGAAGTGATCGCCGTCGCGAGAAAGTTCTTCAGGCTTTTCATCCGGCCCAGGATGTTGCCCCGCTTCATGGTCTTCTCGGGCAGGAAGTCCACCATATGGCCTATCTCGTGGGCCATTGCACGGTTGGCATAGGTCGCGTCTTTCTTATAGGCGATGAGGATGTGGCGATGATGGCGGCGGTCGTACTCGCGCTGGACAAGAACCTCGTCGGGGTCAAGGTCCTGGTCTTTGGCAACGCTCTCCTGATACTTCGAGACATCCTCGTTGGTCGCGCGCTGTTTCAGAACCGTGGACGCGAGCGGCGGCCCGATGAAGATGTCCGCACGGAGTCCGATGCCGTACTCGCCCCCTTCTTGATGGCGGAACACGCCCAGGGCCGTGCCGTGCATGGCCCGGAGCTTCTTCTTGATCTGCGGCCGCTTCCCCCGGCCAAGCTCAGTTGCCAGCCGGGTAAGCTCAGGCATTTCGACCACGGCAGCGGTCGGGGCGTTGCTTTGGCCGGGCTGATAGGGCTCGCCCACCGGGCCGGGTTCGCCAGCGGGACCGCCCTCGGGTGCTACCTGAGCGGTTGCGCGGGTGCCGCCCCGGGCGGCCATTCCTGGTAGTACTTCCTGGACGCCGCGTTCGGTTTCGATGCCCGTCACTTCCGCAACGAGGTCAGGGAACAAATGCCAATCTCTCCACCGCTCCTGAAGCTGGCGAAGCTGTTGGACCTTGGCCTGGACCGCCACTGGGTCTTTGACGTCGACCCCAAGGCGCCGGGCTTGCTCGGGCCGTTTGGCGGCTCCCCGGACGGCATTCAGTTGGTCTGAGATTTCGCGCTGGCGCTGTGAGGCGATCTTGCGCCGCCGTTCCATCTCGTCGTTGATCGAGACATCCTCGCCCAAGAGGTCCATCTGGATCCCGGTAGAGGTGTCGGCCCCCATGGTCAGGGCGGCACGCACGACGTTCCCCACGTCCTGGGGATGGAGGCCCTCAACGGCTCTGCGAATGCCTTGGGCCTGGGCCTGTTCTTTCTTCGGGGCCGCCTCGGCTATCGCTGCGGCTTGTTCGGGGGTGATTTGTTCGTTGATGAAGGAAGTGAAGGTGTTTTCGGTCGCACCAAGGGCAATGGATGCGGCTTTCTTCCCCCGGATGCCTGTGCGAGCAGCAGATGCACGCGCTTCCGCCTCTCCGTGCACTGCTGCTGTGTTTCTGATAAACCTCGCCTGATCATAAATCGTTCCCTTTCCATCGGCGATGTTGATTTCGGCCGCGGTAGTTACGGCATCCTGAAGGGTAACGCCATCGGCTTCTCGAAGAACCTGGGCATTATACTCCGAAACGCCTTGCTCTTGTCCAAAGGCAAACCGATGATGACCGTTGGCGATGATGTATCGTTGGCCTGGTTGTAGGTCGTAGGCGTCGGGATTGGCGGGTTCCCACAGAAGAAGCAGGCCGCCTTTCAGTTCGTCCCATTCGCCGCGAAGCCGGTCTTCCTCGTTGATGCCCGTGGCGGTATCGTCCATGCGTTTGAACTGCATGGCCTCTGGCATGACGGCAATCGTCTCACCAGACACGCGCTGTACCCCAACACGAGCGACTTCTGCGGGGGCTGTGGGCGCGCCCGGGGGCTTCTCGATGGGACGGCCAGGCTCGACGGGGGCTAGAGCCGGGGCGGGCTTCGGCGCGGCCTCTGCGGGCAGTGTCGGCTCGGGCGCCGGCGCGGGTTCGACGGCGGCGGCGGGTGCAGGCGCAAGGTCGGGGTACTCAGCGAGGACCTCGGTGGGGACGGGCTCGCCGCCTGAAAGAGCGTCAGCAACAATGCCTTTATGGATGTTTATTTTGTCTTGTTCTGTCAATCCCCAATTCAGGGAAGTGTCTGGTACAGAAGAGAAAAACTCCTCTTGTGTCATCTGCCACGGCTGCTTGGCCTCGGGTGCGGGGGCTCCCTCTTCGGCCGGCTCTACGGCATGGGGCGGTCTCCTTTCGGTGGCTAACCATGCTTGCAGCATGGGTTCATCTTCTGGATACTGGGCGCGAACTGGCAAGGATTGAAGGCCCATTTCTTGAGCGGCAGCAATCCGTGAGTTACCGTCTACGACCACGGGTTTCCCATCTTCATCGAAACCTATGGTCACTTCCTGATGTTTGCCGACTTCGAGATTGCGTTTGGCCGCTTCAACCCAACTGTCTCCCTTCGGGGGTCTTGCAATGCCCAGTAGTAAGTTGATGGCCGCGGTGGGTGCGGGGGCTCCCTCTTCGGCAGGCACCGGCTTGCCTTCGGACAAGGCTTGCTTCATGACTTCATCGTAAGAACGATAGCTGCGCAGATCATCTGAACCGAGTCGGTGCCCCTCGTCATCGTAGAACGCCCAACGTTCATATTCCGGGCGCGTCATCTGCCACGGCTCTTTGGCCGCGGTGGCTGCGGGGGCTGGCGTGACCTCTGGGGTCGGCTCCGCCTTGAGTGGCGGCGGCGCGGGGACCGGCGTCGGCTCTACCGCTTCCGGCGTCGGCTCCGGCTGCTCCGGCGCGACTTCCCGGCCCGCTCGAGCGCGATCGCCACGGCCTGCTTCTGCGGGTAGTTCTCCTCGATCAACTTGCGGATATTGGCCGAGATCACGGCCTGGCTGCTGCCCTTCTTCAACGGCACGGGGGGCCTCCTTTGTCGCCGCTGCTCGTGCGGCGGTTCCCATCGCTCCAGGCAACGCAAATGCGCCAAGCTCGCCTACCATCTGCGCCGCGCTGGGCGGCTGGTATTCCTCATCCAGTCCTGTACCGGCACGCAGGAACTCAGCGAGACGTTCCTCGCCAAACTCGCCCAGGACACCGTGCCAGCCCGCTTTGCTGCGGACCTTGTCGAGGAAGCCGGCCACGCCACTGCCAGGGTGTAACTTGAGCCAGTCCTGCATGACGACACGGCGCACTCGACCCAACTGCTTCGCACCAGGAAGGTATTTCGCCGCTGCGCCCCCCCGCTCGGACAGGACCTCGACGTACACATCGCCGAGCGCCTTGAGAAGGCTGGGGTCTTCCTCCTGTAGCTGGCGCTGGAGGTAACTCTCGACAAAACGATGGGGCATTGCCGCTGTCTGGGTTGCCGCACCGGCCGCTGTCCCGATCAGCTTGGCCGCGGCCTTCGTTGCGGCACGCTCGCCGGCCTTTCCTGCCGCTTTCAGTAATCCTGTCTCGACACCCTTTTTCACGGGAGTGAAAGCGCCCGACGTGGCCGCAAACTCACCAGCCCATGCGGGCAACTGCGTAGCGATGGTCCCGAGCCAGTAGGGAACAGTGCCGCCTTCTTGGCCTGCGGCGGCCTTCTGTGCCTCAGACTCCAGGAGTGCCATCTGCTCGCCTGTAGCTGTTCCAGCTTGGGCTGCCTTGCTGGCCGCGTTGAGGGCCGCGAGACGAAAGACGCTATCCACGCCTGACACGAACGGCACGGGCGTCAGTGGCCGTTCCAGGAGCGCGCGTCCCACATCTTCGATCTCGGCCCGGCCTGGCTCCTCAGTTCGCGCCACGGCTTTTTCTGCTCGCTGGCGCAATCCCCCCAGGGCCGCCTGTACCCGCTCGAAGGCGGTAGGTGCCTCTGGGCCGACCAACGGTCCACCGAGGGCTGCTCGACGGGCCGTCTCCTTCATCGTGTCCTCGACACGCTTCTCGCCAAGATACTGAGCCAGGGCCTGGACTTGCGGCTGCACTGCAAGCGGCTGGGCAGCCGACATGACAGGGGCCTCGGGCACCGCCGTGGGAGTGGGCACCGGCGCGGGCAATCCCGGACGCCCGGCCCGGGCCGGCAGGTCGCCGGTCCACTGGTACGCGAGGCCCCCCGGTGCCTCTGTGGTCCACGAAGGACCGGGGACGCCGTAACGGTCGCGGTCTGGCGGGGTCGGCTGGCCCAGCGCGGCCTGGACGCCACGTGCAGCCCCTGAGAGGCGTTGGCCCAGCGAAGGACCGGGCTCTGGCTCGACCATCCGAACAGGCTTGAAGTCTGTTATGACTCCGGGCCCCTCGGACGGAACCATCCGAACCGGCTTGAAGTCTGTTACAACTGCTCCCATTTACCGTTCCCGAGATAGCGTGCGCGACGGCCCTCTGCGTCCTCGTAGACTTTGCCGGTCACGTACTCGTCCTGTGTGCCCGTGCCGAGACCGAGAATCTGGTTCAATTTGCGCTCGGCGGCCTGTCTCGTGACGTCGTCCTCGCCGTACAGCGCCAAGTCTTTGAGCGCGTTGATTTGCGCCGTGGACGCACCCTTCGGCTTCGTACCCCCGGCCGCTGTCCGACCAGTCTTATACCCGCGCATGTATCGCTCACTTCCTTGGAATGCTTCGGCGATACGCGCCAAGAAACCCGGAACCCCGGTGGGTATCGTCACTCCCGTGATCTCGGCAATCTGATCGGCAGGCACCCCCATGCTTCTTGCAATCTGTGCTGCCTGGACGCGCGACAGAGGGCTGAAGGAGGCCATAGAGGGCAGGGCACCGCCAGCCTCCGCCCTTCGAGCCATCGCGCTCCGGTAGTCGATGAGCGACTGCTCTTGCGCAGTCGGCGGAAGCCCCCGTTTCGCTTCCTCAAGGGCCAAGGCCCTCTCGTTGGCCAGTTCTCCCGTATACTCTCCGGCGAACGCTCGCGCGATAGTCTCCGCCTCGAGCCGTTGCTGCCATGTGGGCTCCGCCGCCAGCCGTTGCTCGCGCTGGACATCCAAGCCGAGTCGTGCCGTCCCCATCGCCTCACTGGCCGCAGCCCGGTCCTCCTCCGTCGCCATGCGTCGTCGCGCGATATCTGTCTGGTCGGCGGCGGCGCGCATGTCGGCTACGGACTGGAAATCCTGGGGCCGGAGCGTGGGCCGGAGCGTGGAAACGGACGGCATGTACGACGTGCTCCTCGGAGGCGCCAGAGCCCGTAGCAACGCCGCCCGTTCCCGCGATGCGCGCTGGGCCGCGATGAGGTCTGCGATAGACGTGTCGACCGGCGCCTGCGATTGAGAGATCCCGCCCATGGCTTCTCTCAATTGCTGGAGGAAGTCGTCTCGTTGAGAAAGGTCCTCGGGCGCGAGTATTCCAGGCATCAGTATCCTCCCAACAGGCCCAGTCCGAGCAGACTGGACAGTGTGTCTTCTCCGCTCAACAGACCCGTGGTCAAGGCACCGTAGGGCGTGCCCCCTGTCAGTCCGCGCGTGATGGCCGCGTTCGTGAGCGGGTTGCTCATCAACTGGCCGATCTTGAACCGGGCTGATGCGGGATTTACCGGGCCGAGGTTTCCGCCACCAAGACTACTCATCAGCTTGCCGCCCAGCTTGCCCATCCCGAACGACATGGCGGCGGGGGCCACGTGCTCTTTGAGCGCTCGCTCGGGTCCGATGAATTTGCCCTCGCCTACCGAACCACCCGCTATGCCGCCTGCCGCGCTTAGGCCGGCTGCCGCTAGGGGCCCAACGCCAGGGATCAAGCCGAGGGCTGCCCCGGCAAGAGACCCGAGTATGCCTCCCATCTTGCCCTTCTTCTTCTTTTTCTCCTCCTCCTCCTGCTCCTTGAGCATGATCTGGTATTCGAGGTTCCGAGCGTACTCGTACCCTGTGTCGGCGACGCTTTTCCCAGCCCCGGTCAGACTCGGGACATTGCCCCCAAGCGCACTACCGAGAGTTCCAAATGCCGCCCCCATTTGAGGGGCCAAGGCAAGCAATTCGTCTTTTTTCATGATGTTCTCCTTATGCGAGCGCCGCAAGGCCAGGTATCATGTTGAAGAAGCTCCCCGCCGCGGTAAGTCCAAGCGATAGGCCGGCCTGCCACTGATCAAGAGGCCGTTGCAACGCAGGCGCGCCGGCGATCACATTCACCGCCTTCACGTTATCCAGCAGGTTGATGTTCCACATGTCGGCCTGCACGTCCACCTTCAGTTGATTCGCCACAAGGTCGCTATTGGCCGCGATGTTCATTTGAGATAAGCCCGCTCGTTGCAACACGGCCAGCCGCCCTTGTTCGGTCAAGAACTTCCGCATCCCCTGGACCTCGGACGTGCCGGCCAGGACCGCCTGTGCCCGCTGCGCGTACCCGGCCAGCGTCACTTTGGCGCGGAAGTCCCGCGAGTTGCGGCCAGACTCGCCCTCGAGGATCGCCATGCCCTGCCACGCTTGCGTGCCGTGCGCGGCGTTGATGTCGCTCATGCCGGCGAGGAACCGCGCTTGTGCGCGCATGAGCTCGGGCGTGCTCTGCTCCTCGTAGTCGGCCACGATGCTGTCGATATCGTTGATCCACGAGACCGTCGCGTCGACCCGGGTCGCCACAGCGTCCGCGTCCGCACTCCAGTCAGCCGGAGCGTTCGCGGCCCCGAGCGCATCGTCGTGAACGGTGAACCGGTCCAGAGCCTCCTCGATGTCCGGGTTTGGATCGTGCAGTTGGACCAGGGCGTATGGGCTGTCGTAGCCCGCGTCCTGCCAGAACCGCTCGATCTGCTCCCGCATGTTGTACGTCGGGTAGACCGGCGCCTCGTCAAAGGGATTGGCGCCACCCGTTGCACTTGGCACCGTGTCGCTCCCCGAATACGCGGCGTACATGTTCTCCAACTCAATCGGAATCGCTGTCCCGCCCCAATCTCCGCCCATGTCATACCTCCAGGTGTACTAAGGTGTGGGCCACGTTACCGCCCAATTGCTGGGCGATCTCGACTACCCGTTCCACGTTCGTTATTCCCACAATGAACTTGAGTCCACGCTCCCGGGCGTATGCCCGGAGCCGATCTATCGCGACTGCGGCTAAGCCGGCTGGGACGCCTCGATGACCGTAGACCGCCCAAAGCCACAGGCTCTTGGTCCGGGATCCGAACTCCTCGTAGGCGCCGGTCACGACCAGTCCATACACGACCGGCACCGGTCCCTCGACCCGCTCGATGCCGAGCCAGCACTGCAACTCACTTTTGACGAGCCGATCCCGGACGCTGACCATGGAGTCCTCTGATTCCCGGTCCACCAGGGGCGGCATCGAGGCCCGGATAGCCGGGCCGATCCAGCGCCACAACCGCGTCACGTATGCTGGCGGCAGAAGGATGAGCCGGTAGTCCCTGGTGGCTGCGGTGGTCGCGGTGGCCGCTGTGGCCGCCGAACTACCGCCCTGAGAGGTAGCCGCCTGCGGCACGTTTGTCGGTTTGAGTCCAATGGACCCGGATGTAGTCAATCTTTCCATTGCTGCCCCATGTGCCCGTTACTCGAACCCGGAAATCCGTGCCCGATGCGATGGGAAACGCGGACCCTTCGTCCGTCACCACGACATCGGCTGTCCGGAAGAACGTCGTGGTCTTATTGAATTTGAACTCGACAGACACCTTCAGGCTGGTTACGTCCGTAGCCGCGATCTCGATGCTCTTGATGGTCTTGATGGACCGGAGTCCCAGGTCGAAGGTGTCGGTGATGATCTCGAAGTCGTTGTCCACGGCCGCGGCCGGGGCGTACACCGCCAAGAGCCCCGCCGCCGTATACGACAACTCGGTCGGGAACCGGGTGCTCTTGCCGAAGCCCGTCTTCGTTATCGTCCCACCGCCGCTGCCATCGCTGATGTGGAAGTCCCACTGATCCGGGTCGAATGCCACGACGACCTTCGCGTCCGTCAAGCCCGCCAGGAACTCGCTGTAGCCGCGCCGCGTCAGGTTCAGGTCTGCCGGGATGGTCCAGGCCGTGCCGACGTTGTCCATGAAGGCATGAATGCGATGGTCGCCACCTGCGGCACCACGACTCGCGATGCCCACGTCGGCCAACTCGACCGTCCGATAGATGGCGAGCCCGTCTTCCTGCTGCGGCACAACGCCCGTCACGCCGTTGTCGCCGTACACTACGAACCCATTGCCCAACGGTCTGATCGCCCGGGTGCTGCCCTGCCACGGCATAGGGATGAAGCCAATGGCGCCGGCCTTGATCCGGTCGATGTACAGGTACTTGAGCGTATCGACCTCGGTCTGGCCCGGCAGGCCCAACATGGCCATCTCAGGCACAAACGGGTCGTAGAAGTCCCCGCCGCCGAGGTCGCTGTACATGAGCATGTTCGGCCCCATCACGAGGTCTTGGTAGGTCATGATGTCCTGGGGCGAGTGCTCGATCCATGCGGTCCAGATGTCGAGCCAGTCGTCGTCCGAGAAGTAGCTCGTGTTTGCGGGAATGCCGCCCAGCAGCAGCCGGTTGCCAAAATTGCAGATAGCCTGCGGGATGATCGGGTAAGCAGCCGCCTCACTGCGCAGGACGTACCACGTCCACCGCCCGTATAGATGCAGGTGAGCCACCAGACATGTCCCGTTGGCCAGGAATAGAACGTGCTGGAAATCCGCGATTTGCCACGGACCCGAGCCATTGGGAATGGTCGCGGTCTTGACTTCCTTCACGCTGACGCTGGTCACGGTTCCATCGAAGTCGGTCGTCGGCACAAGCTCGAAGTTGGCGTTCGTGGTCGCATCGCAGATGATGTCTTCGGTCCAAGTCTTGTTCTGCGCCCGGGCCGTACCCGCCCCCCCGGCGCCGCCTGTGCCTACCTGGGCTCTCAGGCTCCCGGCCGTCATACCGGAGATGGTGAAGACGACGCGGTAGAGATGTCCGTCCTGAAGGACCGCAGCCGGGTTCTGGTCGGCCACGGCCTGTTGGAGCGCGGTGGTTCCGCCAGCGGCCGTATGTGCCACGCTGTCATTGGCGTTCGAGTATGTCCAACCGTTCGCCGCCACTCCGTCCGCGAGAGCCGAGCCGCCCGCAGTCCAGTCATTCAGCGGGTCGCTGTTGTCGTTGAAATCGCCGTTGGCCATGCTCTCGGTCTGTGGAGCCCCGAGGTTGTACAGCGCTTCCGCCGCCCCGGCGTTCCATGTGGTCTCGTCGATGACATGAAGGGCGTTCTTGCGGGCCAAGAGCGTCATGTCCTTGGCGCGGATCAACGACGCGCACGGCCATTCCGCCGCCACGTCCGCGATGGCCACGTCCTGGACGGGCCATGTGATGGGCTCGTGCGGCACGAGTCTCCACTCGGTAGGCCGGGCACCGTCGCACGTCGCCAACACTTCGGCATTCCGTGGGCTTCGCCGGTCATCCCGGAGCCCGGCACTCAGGGCCTTGTCGATTACGAACGTCTGTCCCATGTCACCCTCCAAGTAGCTCCCTGACGCTGACCTTGCCGGCCGGACGCCAGTGGAACCGGATGTAGTCGATCTCAACAGTCGAATACGCCGCCGCCGTGATGACGAGCCGGAACTCGACCCCGGTCGTCATCGTGTGGGCCACGCCCTTACCGCGTAGGGTCAGCGGGGCTCCGGGCCGCCAGTCCGTGTCTGCGCGGTCCAACTTGTAGTCGAGCTGGACCGTCATGACATTCGAGCCGCTGCTCAGGCCGATCTCGATCTCGGTCACCGTCTTCATCGCCCGCGTGCCCATGTCGAGCGTGTCGGTGACAGCACGGAAGTCGCTCCACCGGTCGGAGGCCTCCGTCACCCCCTGGGCCACGCCGTCGATGACCGCCACGCTGGTCGTGCAGCGCGGTGTCTCGCACCAGCCCGTCTCGGTCAGGCAGTAGCTGTAGATGGTCCCGCCGCTTGTGCCAGCGACGTGGAACTCGTTTCGGGCGCTGTCGTATGCGACCGTGATGTCGCTGAGGGTCTCGAACCACTCGTGGGCGTCGAGCATGTCCACCTTGAGACCTGCACCGATCCGACGCACGTACCCGGCTTTGTCCACGTAGAGCTGGGTGTACTGGTCGCCCCCGGCCGCTGCCCGGCCGTGGATCCCCGCGTCGGTCAGGCGTTGCTCGCCGAGCGTAGGCGTCGGCTCGACGTGGGGGATGAGCGCCGCGACCCCGTCCTCGCAGTACGCCACCGCCGCCTTATCGAGCGGCTGAAGACGGACGACCTGGCCCGGCCAGCGCATGGGCACCGCCCCGGTATCGTTCCGCTGAAGCCAGTCGAGGATGAAGGGCTTGTCGAGACCGTAGCCGTCTCGCAGGATCTCCCGGACTGTCACGTTGTCGATGGATCCGTTGGCCGTCGCGTTGCCGTGGACTTCGATGTCGATGCCGGACCCCGACGCGGTGAACTCCTCCCAGTAGTAGCCGTCCGCAGTCCTATGCACGCCCTCGGTTGCGCCGAGCACGACGTAGAACTCGCCGGCCACGTAGTTCTTGACCTCGAAGCCGACCACATACTTCGTCCCTGCCACAGTCCCGGCCAAGGTCTGTGACACGGACCCGGCACCGCCTGAGATGTCGATCTCGAGGTTTCCGGAGTCCCAACTCGCCGTGCCAGCGTGTACCCAGGCGGTTGCCACGGCCCCGGCGCCGTCCCGGAAGGTCCGGTTGGTCGGCAACTCGGTGCCGAGCGAGCCGACACCGTACAAGGCCAACACGGGATACAGCCACCACAACACGTTGCCGCCGAGGATAGAACTCCACCAGACCCACCGCTCTTGATCGGTCGAGCCCAAGAGCGAGATGGAATCTGAACGTCTGTTCAGTAGGGCCTCGATGGCTTGCCACTCGCTATTCCAGTACGCGCCGGCTGTGTTGCTGAACCCGGCGAGCAACACACGGTCTCGCAATTCGCATCCCGCAGCCGCTGTAAACCTGTCCGTGCCTAGTAGCGCATCGCCAATCCAGACGAGGAAGTTGGTGCCGTTCATGAAGAACACGATGCCGTCGCAATCCACGCACTGCCACGCTCCCCCGCTTGCCGCGAAGGCGTAGGTGTAAGTCGCGTCGGCCAGGTCGAGGACAGTTGGGGCGGCCCCGGTCCATGTGCTCTCGTCGATGAGGTTGACGTCGGTCTCGGTCAGCAGAAAGGATGTCTGCCGGCATCGGAAGAACTGCGGGAAGGGCAACGCGACAGAAATGCCCGCCCCGGCCATCCACGCGGCGAGCGGGTTGGGAATGGCCTCGAATGGCACGAGCCCGTATCCGTAAGCCTTCGTGCCACGCAGTTCAACGAACGCCGGCTCATTCCGGGGATTGTGTTCGTTGCTACGCAGCCCCCGGCCGAGATTCGCCGCCTCTATCGTCATCGCTTGCATCACGCACCTTGCCCGCCTGGAACATGAAACTGACCCATACCCACTCGACCTGCGGTTTGACCACTGTGACCAGCAGCTTCTCGCCGGCCGCGACCGAGAACACGCCACGTATCTGTTGCGGCCCTGCCGCGACCTCGATCCGCTCGATAGGCCCGGTATCCGCCAGAGGCTCGAGCTGCAGGATGGCGGTCTCGTCTGCGCGCAGGCTCTCGATCTCGATCCAGATGTCCGACACGACGCCGGCCACCGGGAACTGGAATCGCATGACGGGGCCAACGCCGTCATTCTCGGGCTTGGCGCAGTACGTGGACACCGGCGCCGGGGGCGCAATCACCCGCTCGACAACCGGGATGGGCTTCTTCGCCCGCTTCTGCCGGAACAGTCCTCGATCCACTGGATGTCGCATGGCTATCCCCTCATCTGAAGTTTCATCGTGCCGCCACCCAGCCGGTAGATGTCCCCCCTGACCCGGTCTTTTGTCGGACCAAGAAGGGCCTTGTCGAGCTTTCGGCTGAAATTGTCAGCTTCCTGTTCGTTGGCCAAGGAGAGAGCGATGACATAGCGCGTGGCGAGGATCAAAAGCCGACTGTGCCATATGGTCAGCCAGTTAGTAGCACTCGGGGCTTCCAAAGGTTCAGGGTAGAATTTCCCCTCAACGTTAATCTTGTACTCGATGTCGGCCGGGGGCAGAAAGATGATATTCCCAGTGTGAAGTCCACCGGGAGCATCCATGAGGTAGACTTGCTGGTAGCTGACGCTCCCCTTGAAACCCGGCTGGACGGCCAAGCCCATCACTACTGGATTCTGGGGGAAGTCGAAGTCGAATTGAATCCAGCCCGAATCGTCAGGCAAGAATTCGCGAGAGATCTGTGTAATTGCCTCCGCGTCAATCACGACAAAGGCTATGGAGCCTTCAGTGATGTCGGCAAGGATTTTGACTCGCATCACACCCTCGTAGCCTGCTGCGAGTAGCGCCACCATATCGGGATTCAAAGCCAATGCTTCCTGACCGGGGGTGGTGTAGATGGCGGATCCGCTACTCATCGGAGCCGCGGCGGTGAACTTGCCGCCCGCAAGGACAAGGTCAGCGGGTAGATCCGTGCTCCAATAGGCATCTACGTTGAAGTCGGGATCGATCAAGATGGCAATGTCGTCCCAAATGTCACTATCGGGAGAGATGTCGATGTCGTTGTGGGCCCAATCGACGGGCTGTGCGCCATCGATCAGATTGAATGGCTTACCATAGGTTTCGCGCAGGTAATCCATGGTGCGCCGGTGGGGGAAACTCCAGGTCTGTTCAGTGAAAGCGAGAAACCAAACCTTCCTGGGCTGTACGAGATTGGGAAGTGAAACCTGAAACATCTCAGGATTCACGTCGCGGACGGCAACCGTAGCTGGCGCGATCCAAGGAGCGCGATCCACGATAACCATCTGGGCGCGGTTGATGAAGTCGTCGATGCCATTGTCCACGGTGTAGTCTGGATTGCCGCTGCCGTCTACGCCGATCAGATCGGTCCGACCAGTCTCCTTCACCACAGCGGTTCGGATGTCAAGCAAGCTCATCGGTCTCACTCCTACGCAGCCGCACAGCGCGACCGCCAGTAAGCAAACTGCCGTCCATTGCCTCATGACAAGAGCCTCCTCTGGTTGTGGCGCGCCACACATGGGGCTCTAGAAACCCCATGCCGACGCTATGGAATCGGCGCACCGCTGGGTCGGCACGCCGCGTGGGATTAAACGACGTTGTCTTCGCCAACGCCGGCGAGCACCATGAAATGCTTGGGCGCGCCGAACTCGAGCGTGCCGACCGTCTCGAACTCGTCCAGCCGGGCGGTCTCGCCCCTCGACTGGCGGTTCGTGCGGAACCGAGTGTCCATGTTCCGGACTGGCCGGAACCGTACCGACTTCGGCCCGACGAAATAGATCATGTGCCGGAGCGGCGGATGCTGCGAGAACAGCGGATGCGTCTTGAGGCTCAGTTCGCCCTCGGCCGTCACCCAGGTACGAATCTTGATACCGTAGGCTTCCGCGCGGGTCTCAAGGTTGACCTGACCGAAAATCTCAGCGAGCTGGTTGATGCCGTTCAGGGCACGGCTGCCGCCGAAACCGATCCAGTTCTCGTCTTCGGCGTACCGGGCGTACTGCTCGGTCATTGCAGCCAACCAGTGTTTGCCGCCGTCCGCATCGGTCCACTTCTTGCCTGAGTAGGCCGCGGCTCGCCGGAAGTCGGCCATGTAGACGCTACCCGCGTTCTCCTGGACCCACCACCGGATGCCGCCCATGAACATGCGAGGCTGGTTGTTCTCGCCCTGTTCAGTGTGGCGCACGCCAAACCACGTGGCCTTCTCCATCTCGATACCGTGCAGCTTCTGCGTATCCTTCTTGAGCCGGAGGTATTCCTTCGACCCGTAGCGTGTCCGGACCTGCTGGGCGAGCTCGGTCAGATAGATCGAGTTCCGGAAGTCCTGGACAAGGTTGTAGTAGCCCTCGGGCTCGTAGGCGATGGCCTTCGGGGTTGGGGCGCCCTGCGAGTGGCCCGAGCCGATCACGACGATGTAGTCGGCATCTGAGAGGTCCTTGTTGTCCACCGTGTCGTTGTCATCGGCTTCGAGCAGATGGATGCCCAATTTGCTGTTGACGCCGTTGACCGAAACGGTATCCACAAGCGCGTTGCAGGTGGCCCGGAAATACGTCTGCGAACTGAGTTGCACGACGTGGCCAGGCTTGATTTCACCTGCGATGGCTGCGGATACCTTGACCCACAACTGCTGACCCACAACGCCGCCAGTGACGTAGGGATTAGCGAGGGCCGCGTCGAGTTTGACATCGCCAGCGGCGATCACGCCGCCCTGGACCGGAGGCTCCTGGATCCACCAGTGATGCACGTCCGAGTCAATCGGCTCGGTCGGTATCTTGGACAGCATGCCGGTCAGACTCGTCATGCCGTTCGGCCAGTAATACAAGATCGATTCGCGCCAACTCCCGGGCTTGGCATCCGTCTGCCACGAACCCGAGCCCACCATTCCGAAGATATTTCCCATCGTTTGTTTCCTTCTGCGGCCAAAAACAAAAAAGGCGGCGATGGGCTTGACACCACATCGCCGCCATTTCCGCCGCTCCGGTGGCCGTTCCAGAACGGTGGCTGTTTCCTCAACTGTCTTGCTGCCTACTGGGCAGCGGTTGTGCTGCTAGGCAGCTACGATTTTCGCGCCGTCATCGAGAGGCACGTAATGCACCGTCCACTTCACCGATCCGGTGTTGCTCGCCGCGCAGTTCAAGTCGATGGTCCCGTCCTGCACGATGAAGCCGGTCGACTCCGGAAGTACTCCGACTCCAATCATCCCGAACAACGCGGTTGCCGCGTTGTAGACCGAGTACAGCGTGCCGACCGCATCAGCCGTAATGTCCAACACGGCGCATAGATCGGTATCGGCCCCCAAGGTCGGATTGAACACGACCTTCGTGTTGTTCGCCTGAGTCTCGATGACTGTCGTGACCTCGCCAACAATCGACGTGACGAGACACCGTCCGCCCGATACCGTGAACAGAGCCGCCTGCGTCGTTTGGGGCAACGTCGCTGTGGCCCGCTCGACCTTCTTGGCCGGGGGCAAAAGGCCCTTCAGGTTGTCGCGGAAAATCTGGAGTTCCGCATGTTCTCCACCCATAGCTGGGCTCCTTTCGTTCCGGTTGCAGTCCCGGTCCTTGTTTCGGCCCAAGGGCGACCGGTTACGGGTTAGGTGCTAACGTCCACGAGCACGCGATACTTCTCGCCGTTCGACCACAGCACTGCGTGATCGGCGGCCGCGGTCAGCACGATGTTGCTGATCCCCGTGCCCGCAATCGTTACAGTGCCCGTGGCGTCGGTGGGCGTCTCGATGTCATACACGTTGCCCTTCGCCTGGGCGACCGGGGGAAGCGTGACCGTGTGCGTCCCCGATGCCGGGGGCGTGACATCCACGTTTTGTTCGTAGACCGCGAGAGTCGTCGCCCCGGCGACGGTCCCCGTGATGTACTTGTCCTTCGCGCCCTGCTGGTTCTCGATTGCGCGGTTGAATGCGTTGTCCATTCGTTGATCTCCTTCTAAGTTGTGTCTTCGTCAATCCAGAACCCAGGGCGTGCTCGACCTACACGTCCTCGAGTTCGGCGATTTCCTCTGCGATACTCTTTGCGTCGCCCACCCTCGGTGGCCGGCGACTTGTGGGATCCGAGGCCAATGTCGGCGGCTGGTCTCCCGTCGCGTCTGGCCGCTGTATGCGTAACCGCTGGTAGGCGCGGTCTGCCGTGGCCTCGAAACCGTCCGATAAGCTCATCTCGGGGTTCTCTTTCGCGATCTCCTCGAAAATCTCCTGAACCTGAGACTTGCTTCCACCCAATGCGGGATGCGCAGCGTAGAACTCCTGCGCCATACTCGAAACCTGCTGTGGGGTCATTGCTGGCCGCTCGATGCGCAATCGCTCGTAGGCCCGGTCTGCGGTCGCCTCGAAAACGTCTGTCATCGTCATGTTCGGGTTTTCGGCGAACACCCCCTCGAAAATCTCGCGAACACGACGCTTGTCGCTGGCCAATGCCGGATGGGTCTGGTAGAACTCCTCGACAGCGGCGTCAGCCTCCTCGTTACGCCTACCGATCTCGCTCATCGCGCTTGGAATGGCCTTTGAGGTGCGCTCATCGACCATCGCGAGAGTCCGGGCAAGCATCCGGTTCATCACCGTCTTGAAACCTTCCCGGCTACTCAGGGCCTCGGCATAGTCATCCTCGGACAGAAAGTCCTCTCCGAGGTCGGGCTCTTGTTCTTGAGGCGCCGGTTGTCCCCCGCGCTCCTGCACTTGCTGCATGAAGCGCTCGAAATCGTGACGTAACGCGGCATTCTCGCGCCGCAGCTCCTCGATGAGGGCCACGCCGGGCGCAGGCTCAGGCGCAGGCGCAGGCTCAGGCGCCGGCCCGGCCTCGGGCACCGGCTCGGGCGCCGGCTCGGGCGCTGGTTCCGGGGCCGGTTCAGGGGCCGGCTCGGGCGCCGGTTCAGGCTCGGGCGCCGGGTCGGGCTCGGGCACCGCCTCATCCATGTCCTCGAACTTCGTCTCGTCAACCGTCTCTGTTTTGGGCATCGGTCTTTGCCTCCTCTTTTCGTCGTTGCTTCAACTGTTCGAGCATCAGGTCCGGCATCAGCTCGAGCCATTTGTTTTCCTTAAAGGCGCCCTGTGCTCGATAGACCGCTACGCCTTCGCTCTCCACGATCGTCATGTTGATCAAGTTCCTGCGTTCTTTCAGGAGCCACTGGATCCGTGCCCAGATAGGCCCTTTCCGGAACTCCTCGATCTGGGCCTCATTCACTACCGGCCCAGTCGCTGTCTTCGGCGCATCCATCAGAAAACGCCTCCATCCGCTATCGCCTGATCAACGGTCGCCAAGTTGCCCGCCTGGGCCTGCGCGGCGACCTGTTTATCCGGGAGCACCTGGGTGCGTATCCGGAAGTCACCTGCGTGTTGCACCCCCAATTCTCGGCCTATGTGCAGAGCGAGCCGGCCAAGATCCGTCTGTGCCGCCACCTGGGGCGTTCGCGACACGATCTCAAACCAGCTCAGTAACCCCTGGACGTTCTGGCCGGCCGGAATGGCTTGATTGTGCGGCACGATGTCTCGCGCCACCTGGAACACCTCCGGGTCGACCAGGATGTGATCGTCAACAATGCCGAACTCCTCGCGAAGGACTGTTTCCCAACGGCCCGTAGCCTCGACATAGGACGACACGCTCATGAATTGCTGGGTGTTGTGGGCGAGCATCATGGCCAAGTCGTACATGCTTTGGATGGCGCCGATCTTGATCGACTTCTGCAACCGGCCCATGGCTCCGCTTGTTGCCTGATTCACTTCGGTTGCCGTGGGCGACTCGGACTTGTTCTGCATCCGGCCTTCGAGGGTTTCGACGCCCCCTGTGACCTGCCGCATGATGTCCATGATCACCGCAGCGTGCGTGACGTTGTTGGACGACACGTCGTAGTACTTCAACTGCTCGACCACATCCTTGACGCCCTGGCCCCAGTAGGCCTCACTGGTCAGAATGATGCGGCCAGCGTCCGGGTCTTCGAGTGATGGAATGTGGACGCGCAGCGGGTCCGCAATGAGCATGTCATGTTGGGTCTTCCGGATCCCCCGGACCATGCTGTTGATGAAGAAATCCAGCACGACTTGGCAGCCGTACACGGTTTCCAGCCGGGAGATTGGGGCTACGCTGAACCCATCCGTATCTGGCGCCAAGACCGCGGCCGGCAGCATCCCGTGGGCGTAACGCAGGTGAGCGAGGCCGGTCAAAACAACGTCGCCAGTGACCTCGAACATCCAGGTCTCAGGGAAACGGCTCTTGCCGATCCCAAGATCCCGGGGAATGACTTTCGCGCACATCCGGATGCGGTGTGCAGGCGTGGTGTACTGGCCGGCCGGTTCGTCGGTAATGCCGCTCCGGGTATTCCGACCATGGACGGATTCCTGATAGATGGCGCTGGTGCAGGGTTTAAGCCGTTTGCAGTACTCCGCATTGAACGCGCGGCCCATCCGTTCATCTTCGAGCAGGCCAGGCATGTTGTCTGGAATGAGCCAGGAAACGAACTCGCCCCGTTGAACTTCATGAATGGGCACGTTCGGATCCGGGAAGTAGAGATAGTCGTCAATGGCGGTCAGACGATTGCCCTCGTACAAGACCTCCTGATGCTCGACCAGCCGCTCCCCAAATCGCACCTTGCCCACGAACGGGAACCACCGTTCTATCGGGTCGCGTCGAAGCACGGGCGCCGTTTTGATGTGCCACTCGGGAATGACTGCGCCGAAGCCGTAAGCGATGGCGCTCCGGAATTGGGTGTACAGGGCCAGGGCGAACTTCTGACGGATCGACTGAAGCTCGATCAGCTTCTCGATCATAATGGCCGCGTACCGATCCTCGGGGCCCGCGCCGTCGTACTGGAAGATCGGCTCGTTGAGAAGCGCCAACACCCACCTCGTAACCAGCGTCTCCAGAATGGCGTAGGTCATCGGGATGACGACGCTCACGGGTTTGCGCTCGTCGTCCGCCTGGATCTCCTGCTCCTCGACATCGTGCGGGATATAGGCCGTCAGGGTGTGATCGATTTTCTGCCAACTCGGATGCCGCGACTTCATCACGTCGTGGCTTTCCTGCACCCGGTCCATGACGAAAGAGACGAGCTTCTTGGACAACGGACTGGTCGGTCTCAGATCAAGCCCGTTGGGGTACTTGTACTTGACGTCCACCTCGTGGACGGCTTGTTCGAGCGTCGCACTCTTTTGCCTGTCTGGCAGTCGTACTGGCACCCTGTTGTCTCCAAAGGGGCCACCAAAAGAAAAAGGGCTAGATGTGGGATGTGGTCCACATCTAACCCTCAATCAATGGTCTACGCGACGGCGGTTTGGCCTACCGGTCGTCGCGCGGCCCCTTAAACTGTTCGCGTCCTCGTAACCAATCTCGCCCTGGTGGGCAATTTGCAACACGGGACGCCGGTTATCACGCCACCTTCCGGTGCACGTGTTGTCTCCGCTCTCTCTGACGCGCCGCCCAGTACTCCTTGGCCTCGGCGGCAACCTGACTGTGCAGGTCGGCTCCATCTCTGGCCCGGACCAGCTTGACTCCGCTCTGCTCTTGCTGTTGTCGAAGCCGGTTCAAAGCGGCCTGGGCTCCTAGCCGTCCAAGGCCAAACGCCGGGTTCACCATCAGGCGGTTCTTGACGTTCATCCATTGCACGATATTGGCGAAAGCGTCGATGATGTCCCACCGCTTCAGGTTGTCCGGATAGCCGAGCAACTGGGCCTCGAGCTCGCGACAGCAACTGCGATTGTGATACACGAGCCCCTTGCGGTAGTAGGGCACCAGGCCGGCCACATGGCCCAGCTTGCGACCGCCCTTAAAGGCGTAGTCGCCGCGCATGGCCCTGGCCTTCAGCCATACCAGCTCGCCGTACCAGCCCGACATGGCGACGGCGTCCTGGAACGGTTGCCGGATGTATTCCTCGAGCCCGGTGTCCTCGCACGCGATGGCCCGGGCGCCGAGCGCCTTGGCCATGTCGATAGCGGCGGCGTACATCTCGTCGGGATACAACGGCTGCGCTATCACGTCCCGCACGTAGACCGCGTCCATCATGCGATTGACTCCGACGCCGACGATGGCGGTGTGTGAGTTCTTCCAGTTCCGGGTCTTCGCCGGGTCGATCAGGACGACGCTTTCGACCTGCGGATTCTTCGTGAGCGCTTCCTCGGTCTCCTCGTAGGGCTTGAACTGGTCATGCGAGAACGCCGGGTCCGCGCTCACGTTCTCCTCGTTCATGAACTCGCGCCGGAACACGTCCAGCATGCCGGCCTCGTCGTACTCGGCGATGAGCCCGTCGAGTTCCTCTTGACTCATGTAGAGCGGCTCGAGCGTCTGGAAATTCTCGTCGCACACGCTGAGCTTCACCTGTTTCCAAGTTGATAACCGAAGCAGCCGCGCCAGCAACGAGTCCCGGTGCGTCATGGTGCCGATGTAGACGAACTGGTAGTTCTTGTCGTACCGGCTAATCGAGCCCATTACGTCACCGAACCACCACTCGGCAGTCTCCTGGCGCATGTCCTCGTTCTTGAGGTATCGGGGGTCGTCCAAGTCGTCGCCCAGGAGCCGGTCAGGTCGCGCCTTCTCGTAGCCCGAGCTGCGGATCTGTTGCTTGGCCCCGAGCGGGACCACGTAAGTCCCGATGTAGGCCTCGTCATCGTCGTAGGGCAAGTGGGCAAGGTAGCCCGTCTTGGCGAACTGATCGTCTACGTCCTCGATGCGCTGGGTTTTGATGGACCCGTAGTTGCCCAGGATGGCCGGCGTGCTGAGCAACTTGCGTTTCAATGTCTCGGTCTTGGTAATGGCCACCGGACTCGAGGCCGTCAGGTACGTCAGGAACTGGCACCGCTTGTGCAGGATCTGCCGGGCCGCATAAGCCAGAGACACGCAACTGGTCTTGCCCAGGCCGCGCGGGGCCGCAATGACCAGCTTCTTGAACAGCGGTATCCCGTCCGCGTCGACCGCGTCGACGGCATCGAAGATTTCCCGATGGAACCGGTTCAACGGCGTGAAGAACACGTCCGGGAAAAGCGTGCGCCCGAGCGCGCCCGAGCACTTGGCGCACTCCAAGAGCGTCTCCGGGTCAAGCCGGAGCGCGCTCGATGTTGCCAGGGCTGCCATTACAGTCCCACCAACTCCCATGGTTCATTCCAGCGGTGAAGGGTTGGAATGCGTGTCCACTTCACATTCATAACCTCAATGTCCACGCGATCCCTCGGCACGTTTTGCGACAACACCAGATCAACGCGTCGCCAGTCCTCGAGTAGTGCTGCTCTGCCTGCCTGCTCGTAGGGGTAGGGAACTTCCGACGCGGTCAATGGAGGTCCCGCTGCTACGGCGGCCCCGACCGGCAATACCGCCAAACCGCACGCCGCCGCTACGCTCTGTAGGAACTCTCTGCGTCTCATCACTCGTCCGTCTGCTGGAGTTTCACGACCAGCGGACCGTCGTCGTTTTCATCTTCGTGGAACACGCTGACGTTGGTCACGTGTCCCTGCCAGACCCCGTCTGACTCGAACTCGAGGTCGAGCCCAGCCGAGGACCGAAGATGCTGGGTGTACTGGGTTACCGCAACGTCATCAACCCAATATCCGACCGCATCGCCGAGGATGGGTCGAATCTTGCCGGCCGATGTCGCCGCCTCGAAGTTCAGCCGGTACAGAACATCCGTATCGCACGCATGGGTCATGTCGGCCGTCAACTGCTGGAGCTTCGTCACTGCCGCTATCGCAACGCCATTGTCCTCCATCCAGTCGTTCGCTGCGTCGTAGACCCAGTTGCCCGCGTAGGTCCAGTGACCATACGTCGCGGGGTCGATGACGAAGCGGCCGTTCGACACGTGTTCCCACAGGACCGGGGTAATGTAGACCTCCTGAATGGTCCCATCGAAGAGCGCCGCGTCCAACGTGAAGTCCGCGTCGTTCTCGTCGCACGTGATGTACTGTACCGAAGTGCTCGTGGAGTTGATGACCGAGCCCGCGACCGTTCCTATCTTCGGCGTGATGTCGCCACCCGTCCGGACCACGTTGACCTCGACCCGGTAGGTCACGCCGTTCACGAACGGATGGTTCAGTTCCCCGTGCCGCTGGACAAGGTTGGTGCTCGTGGTGACCGCAGCAGCCGTGACCCGAATCGTGTCCCCGTTGTACTCCCAATCCGCGCCGAGGCTCCAGTAATCGGCATTCCCCGTGATGGACGAGTTGTTGAGATGCTCCATGCTGTAAGCGCCGTCGCCAGCGTAGAGTCCAATGCCAAGCCCCGAATCCAACAGCGCGGCTACCAGAATGTTCTCGTAGACCGGCTGCTCGCCCGTCGAAGCCGTCCACGAAATCCGGACCAGGTCCCCCGTTCCCCCCGAATACGCCGCCGAGAAGGGCGTCCCGGCATTCGCGTAGAGGTTCATGCGAGTCTGCTGCTCACGTGAGAACATCCCGCATAAGTAGGTCGAAGGCCGGCCTGGTTGAATCGTGTACGCATACCGGAACGATGCCGCCAGCGCGGCGTCGATCTCGTCGTCGTACTGCTTGAACGGGCCCGCCGCGGCCGCGCGGCTGTACATCAACTCGCCAGCCAAGTCGTCGATGGGCCAGTCGATGGCGCCCGATCGCCCCGCTGTGTTCTCGGCCCGCTGGACCTGTTGCACGATGGATTTCATGGCGATGACGCGACGCGTGACATGATTCAGCGCCTGTTGCCACTCAGCGAGCGATTTGACGGTCTGGTAGGCCATCGGTCCTCCTACGCCCCGAAGATGGTGCCGAGCACGAGCTCGAGCAACGGGCTGCTACTGCCCATCAGGTCGAACAGCCGGCCCCACCACGTCGTCAGTTGCTGCCCGCCTTCGGGCGGTTCGCCGAGGATCACCTTCAGGGTCTCGGGCAACTTCTCGAACACGGCCAGCGCGACATCCCGGTTCGCTTCAATCGACGCCAACAGTGCAGGCGAAGTGACACCCACGTCGCCGCCAACCAGCAAGTTCCACGGCGTCACGCCCTCTATGGCTTCGCCGGAATACTGGACGCCCCGAGCCACAGCCACGTCGCCCGTAGCGGAGAAATCCATGTAGAACTCGCCCTCTGCGGACTCCTGGACGTTGATGTCCAGCTTGCTTTTCATCGGATGCGCGTACCACGGACCCGCCATGGTCGTGCATCCCGTCAGCGCCACCAGACACGCCACAACGATCATCCATCGCATTGCTCGACCTCCTCTGCCGGTCACTTGGCCCCCACGTCCTCGGACGACTTGCTGTTGTCCCGAGCGGACACACCCGCAAGCAAGCCGCCCAGGCTCGCCAGAACGATGCCGAGCGCCCGGACCCAGCCTTCCCCGGCCGCCGCCAGTGGTGTGCCCACCGCGAGCAGTATGCCGCCCAGGGTCGTCTTCCAACTGGTCTTGTGCAGAATGTCAGTCATCTCGCTCAACCTCCTCACGTGTCCGACTCGCCCTCGAGCCGGTTCCAAATCCGTTCAAGCTGACGCTCAATGCGCATCAGCGAACTCCCGATGTTAGCCCGGCGTTCGGCACACAGCTTGTCTGTCACCTGGCCGTTGCCGTTCCGACGCGGCACCAACTTCACTATCGCCGCCGTCACCGGCGCGCTGAATCCCAACACCGCCAGCCCTACGCCCATCATCGAACTGCCGTCCATCAGCCGCTCTCGTTCAAGGTGCCGAATCCGCTGATATGCAGCGTAAACGGTTCACTCTCAAAGTACGTCTGTAATTGCACACAGGCATCGCGGCTCTCAGCCACGGCCTCTTGGCATGTGGCGCCACCGGGCGGTCTGAGACTCGCGTGTGCCTGACCCGGCAGGATGCACCCCCGTGAGTCGCTGTAATTGCCCACTTCGTTACCCGCCCAGTTGCCGGGATGAAGCAGAATCTCTGACCGACCGGGAACGTCATGCACGAGATACCAGAAACGAAATCCGCCGATGTCCTTCTCGGTCTCTTCCTTCGTGCAGAGATACGAGCCGGTCGGAATGCATGAGCTATTCACCGCATTCTCGAACCACGGCGGCTCTATCGTCACCAACCGCAACGGCGGACCAATCGGATGGCCTGAGTGAATCCGCATGCAGGTTAGGCGGCCCTTCATGCCCTCGTTCGAGCTGTGATAGAACCGCTCCAGCCAAGAGTGGTTGTCGATCTCTGCAGGCAAGTCGACAGACGAATCCCCGATGTGCGCTATCGCCTCTGGCTCCGCGCCCACCGACGCCAGGAACCGCTCCCACAGCGACAACTGGTCCGCACCCAAAGCAAGCAAGGCGTCTCGAGTCGTCATCGCACGTCACCTCACAGCGCCCCAAATACCAGCACCCACCGCCCCACAGCACCGCCACCGCCTGCCTTCGTCGCACCACTCAAACCCAACCGCAAATGCGAACCGACCGTCAGACTCGCCGTGTTGTAGTCCCAAACCGCCAACGTCGCTGTCGTCGAACCGCCCTCCACACCCGAAGGCCAAGCCGCACACGTCAGCAAGTCCGTCGAATACCATTGCGGCTCGTAACCAAAACCCCGGACCATCGTCAACGTCCAAGTCGTGCCCGCCGCTATCGGCTCATCCGCGTCCGGAACGTGATGCACCAGCTCGAGCTTCCCGCAGACGTGAGGCGCCACACGAGCCGTCGCCACACCCGAGTTGTCCGCCGTGTACTCCCACGTCACCAACGTCGCACCAGCATGCTGGTCACCGGGTCGAACCGGGTCCAGCGCCCAGCCAAACCCCCAACTCCAAACCAGCAACGCCGACACCACGACGACCTGCACTAGGACCCACGACTTACGCATGAGATACCTCCACAGCAGCCAACTCCTCGGCCACCACGTCAACCACCGCGGCCACCCGACCTTCCTGTTTCGCCTTGTCCGCCCGCTCGTTTATCTCGTCTATCTCCGCACCCGTCAACGTCACCCCCAACCGAACCTCCTCGCTACGCTTCACCGCTGGCATCCCACCTCGATCCATCAACGCCATCGACGCACGCAAACGGACTTGATCATCCTCGCCCCCCCGCATGATCTTCTGAGCCGTGTCAACGCAGTCCGGCAACAACGCCTTCACACGCAACAACTGCGCTCGAACCGTCTCCTGAATCTCCGGACCCAACTCCGCCAAGGCCGCCTTCACCGCCGGAGCCCTGCATAAACGCTTCACTAGTTGCGCACTCATGCCCAAGTCTTCCGCTATCTCCTCCGGACTGAATCCCCACGACAGCAACCGAGCCAAGTCCAGGTGGTGCTCGCGAAGTACGTACAAACCAGGACCCGGCTTCACCAACGCCAATAACCCTGGCTCATGCTCTGTCACGTCACGCTCTGTCGTACCAACTGCCATTGAATCACTCTAGCTCCGCCGTCCCAGGCGCCACCATGTGAGCTTGCCGATTGACATGCCATTTTGGAAGCACGCGGGCACAGACTGAACTCCTGTTCAGCCCCGGGCTATAGCACGAACTTCAAAATCTGTCAAGTCAACATATTGACGATGTGTCCAGATCCAATGCCCTACTATACTACTCGTACACCACACGCAACATGCCTCGCCAACAAGACTTATGCCAACCTTCAAGACCTGAAAAAAAAGATGAAATTTATTTTATTCCCGCACAAAACACCTGACATATACAGCAAAAACCCCGGAATTCTGCGCAAAATCCACGCTGGGGTATGCTGTACTGGGCGATGGGTGGCACCCCCCCCTCCCCCGCCCCCTCGAGGGCGCCAGGGGTGGCGCGAGTGGCCGGCAGGGGGGGCGAGGGCCTGGCATGGGGTTGAAACGCGGGCGGGGGGCAGGGCGTGTCCGCTATGGGGAGGGCCTAGATGCGGGGGGCACGCGCAAGTCACATGCTATCAGTCGGTTGCGCGCCTCGCGAACCTGCTACTGCTTGGTTGCCGACCAAGTTGCCAGTCAGGCGGGCGGCTCGGGCGGCTCGGCTGGGCTGTCGTCGGCGCCGGGGCAGGATGCCGGGCCTACGTCTGTGGCACCGTCACTCTCCGCCGTCCCTGGGTGACTCTCAGAGACTGCGCCACTGTCGATTTCCAGCCTCTCGATGGCGTCGGCGAGGACTTTGACCCGTCGCAGTAGGCGACCACCAGTCCCACGCCATGTGACCTCGTGTAGCTGGCCGGTGACGATGATGGGCGTGCCGCGGCGCAGGTGTCGTCCGATGAACTCGGCCGTAGGTCCCATGCCGGTGACTTGGACGTAGCTGTCTCGGTGGCATGGCTTATTCCCCTCGAAGCGTCGCGTAGTCGTGCCGAGTTGGAAATCGCAGTATGCCATGCCGGTGTCCGAGTACTTGACGGATGGGTCGTGCGTGCATCGGCCGGCGACGATGACGGAGTTGATGTGGGGTACGGTGACGCTCATGGGTTCTCCTACTCCGGCTTCGGGTGTTAGTCGGGGAAGTCGGGCCATTTGAGGTTGTGCCGTTTGTAGATGTCCCTGGCTTTCTCGCCGAGGTACCCTCCAGGGTCACGCAGTGCGCCGAGTCCTTTTGCGGCTCGGATGGCCGGTGACTGGCAGTCCTCGGCGATATGGACCCAGCCAGCCATTTCGCCGATAGGGTCTTGGTCGACGTCAAGCTGTCCGAGCTCGAGTAGGACCTTGTCCCACCAGGGTCTCCATCGGGGCTCGCGGGTCAGAGACTGGATTCTCTCGGCGAGTGGAGTAGCGGCGGCCATAGCGGCGGCGAGTCTTCTGAGGACTTCTCCGGCTCGTTCGGGGTCGTGTGCCGCGGGGTCGGGGTCGGGGTCGGGGTCCTCGGGTGTGTGCGTCGCGGTGGGCGTGCCCTGCATGAATGCGAGCGTAGCCGGGTCGAGGTCGGGATGTTCCGAGTCCGGTCCGGTTCCGGTTCCGGTCCGGTCGGGTTCTCGATATTGAACCGCCAAGTCTGTATTCGTCGGGTCCGGTCCGGGTGCGGGCGCGGGAGGTGTAGTGACGGGCGTTTGAGGCGGGTGGTCCCTCGCGCGCGCGCGCTCCGGATCCGGACTTGGCTTATTGAGATCGAGCTCGAGATGGAGCTCGAGATCGCGCGCGCGATTCGCGAAGACCTTGGTAAAGGCTTTCGGTAAGGCTTTGGCAAAGGCTTCCCCTAAGCCTTCGACTAAGGCTTTAACCCGTTGGTAGTGCTTGCGTTTGAGCTCACAGTCCGGTAGTGTCTGGTCTATCTTGGTCCAGCTTCGGACGACGTTTGGGCTCCCTGGGGGGTTATGGATGATGAACTTCGGGGCCACAATAAGACTGGCTTCTTCGTCCACTTCGAGTAAGCCTTTATCAAAGCCTTCCCGAAAGGCTTCCTCTGGAACGCCCAGCTCCCGCGCAAGACCTACGATGGTCGCGCGCATAGCACCTAGCGAGGTCTGATGTGGATGAGTCAGGACGAATAAGAAGCTGAGTTTTCCTAGGTGAGACAGCTCCCGGAATATCTCATCGCTCCACACTTGGACGCTGATGCGCCGGTATATCACCTGCGAAGGCCGCGACGCTGGGCTGGCACCGGGCAGGTTCGGCTGCTGCTTATGGTACTGCTGGCTTCGTTTCATCGCTCTCCTTCAGTTGCAGCCCGTGGTTCCGTATGCAGCCAAGTCCCGCTTGATGTAGTAGTCGGCGCAGGCCAGCGGGGCGTACTCGAGGGCTCTGCCGGTGGGCTCATAGATGACTCTCATGGGCGTACCGCATCTTGCAGGGCTGCTACCTCTGCCGGAGTCACCGCTACGTGGTTCCTGTCCGCCTCGTCCCGCCAATGCGCCGCCCACCATGAGATCGAGCCCACGCAGCACCCCACCCACACTAGACGCCACGGTAGTACCAGGCGCACTTCAAAGCCGCCCACAACTCCGATCTTCTCGCCGTAGCCGGAGCCGTAGCCGTAGCCGTCGCCGTCGCCGTCGCCGTAGCCGTAGCCGGAGCCGGAGCCGGAGCCGGAGCCGTAGCCGGAGCCGGAGCCGGAGCCGGAGCCGTCGCCGTAGCCGGAGCCGTAGCCGTAGCCGTAGCCGTCGCCGTAGCCGTCGCCGTCGCCGTAGCCGGAGCCGGAGCCGTCGCCGTAGCCGGAGCCGTAGCCGTCGCCGTAGCCGTAGCCGTCGCCGTCGCCGTAGCCGTCATTTTTCATCGGGCCATTCCTCAATGATTTTCGCGGCCTCGTCAGATACGGCCAGCCACTCTTGCCAGACCGTCTCGATGACTTCGTCGACTGTGGCCGTGAGCCGGGTGCTGGTTTTTGGCCCCTTGTGCGCCAGGCCGAACAGCCCTCCGCACTCACCGCTCCAGTACAAGATCATGCGGGCATTGTGCAGTTTCACAGGCTTGCCCGCCTCGGGCTCAGTATCTACCCTGCCGTAAACTACACCCCGCCCGTGCTCGCCACAACACAAGATGATCGGCTTTCTGTAGTCCATTCTCATTCTCCTCTCTCTGCCGCCATGCGGCGTTTTGGGGCTCATGCGTCTTGTATGTCCTCTCGCCCATGTGCCACGATAGCCAGTCCGCCAGCGCGTTGGACGGCGTTGAGGAACCGGCGCTGCTGCGGGGTCGGCCGCTTGCCGGGCGCCTTACACTCAATGGCTAGGAACTGCGCCAGCGTCGTCCCCAGCATGCTCGCGTCGATGACCCTGGGTATCCAGCCGATGAGGTCCGACGAGCCGTTGCAGAGGCCGTAGGCGACCTTCTGGCCGCCCTTGAACTCGGCGATCCCGACGTTGTTCCGGAAGACCCGGGCGCCGGGCCATATCTCGGGTATGGCCAGCATGCAGGCTTTGAGTATGTCGCGCTCGAGCATGGCGTCTCCTTGCTATGGCACCGTGCAGCCAAACAACGTGATGACGGGTCCCTGCCTGTCGAGCACGCGGACTTCGCGCCGCATGGTCTCGGCCGCGTTGCCCGACGAGTCGGCGACATCGTAGGTCACGGTGTACGTGCCGACTTGGCTGGTGTCGACCATGTCCCCGCCGATGGCGACTTGGTCAGTCAGATCCCCGTCGTAGCTGTCCAGGGCTTGGTAGCCGGGCTCGACCCAGGGGCCGGTCCCGACCTCGACGACGGTGACGCACGGTTGGGTCTGTGCGCCGATGTAGTCCAGGCTGCTGACGAACACGGCCAACGCAAGGATGCCAGCCAAGAACCACAATCCGTTTCGAGTACCTTTGTGCATGTCAGTCTCCTTTCTGTTCCACATTGGTTCCTTCAAGCATGACCGTGCCTGGCTTCGTGGGGCACAGTTCCTCGAGCTTCACGATCTGCTCGCCTATCTGGTCGATCAGCCTATCCATGTCCTGCCGGATCTTGACCAGTAGCCGTTGCTGTGCCCGGAGCTCGAGCATCACCTTGACCATGAGCTCCTGGCGTTGCTGCTGCTCGACGAGCAACATATGGGTCGCCATGCCCCTCGAGCGTTGGGAGTACTCGGTCCGCATGCAGCGCCGGCAGAGTTCGTGCCGCAGGTCTGACCCACGGACTACGGGGAACTCGTCCTCGGGCAACTGCCGCTCGCATTTGGGGCACTCTCTCATTGCGTAGCCCCGAAGCCAGCGGCGCCTTAGCGCAACCTGGCCACTTCGTTGCTGATGGCTACCAAGTACCCAGTCATCTCCGAAAAGGCATATGCGACTTTCGGAAGAACACCATCGGGCAGCTCAGAAGAGGGTTCCCGAGTGTTTGGGGGCTCGGAAAGATTTCCCAGCAACACTGACACTGTCTCTCTCACTTTGCCGCAGACTTCCTTCGCGTGCTCTGTACCACGCAAAGCGTCCTCACAAAGCTGCTGTACTGCAGAGACCGTTGCGGTTTGCGCAGATGCGACTTGCCCTTGCATGCTACTCATTTCATCTTCCTTTCTGTCTTGCCAGCCGGCCCTATGCCGCCTTGGCGTAAGCACTCTCTCATCTCGCCCTCGGCCCTTTCCCAGGATAGGGCACAAACCCATCCCTATAGATGTACACCGGCCCACCGCATCGGCGGTTTGCACCGTTGATGCACCCCCGGACGCCGCCTGCGACCTTGAACCATAGCCACAGTCGCGCCTCGGCATTGTAGATGGAGGCCACGTAGCCCCATTGGGCCATTAGGAGCGCCATGCTGTGATTCGTGAAGAACGCGCAATGGACCGGCAGCAGATAAAACCACGACGGGTCGCGCGGGACTTGCTCGCACACCAGGGTATGGATGCCCAAGACCCCGTCTGGCGAGACCAGCGCGTGGATGGCGTCCAGTTCCTTACGCCGCGTGAGGTGTTCAAATACGGAGGTCGTGATTACAAAGCCGTAGTAACCGGGCGTAAGGTCGGAGTCGCAGAGGTAGCCCGAAAGCGGCATGTGTCTGTCATACTTGAGCAGCGGTGGGCAGTCCTGTCCAAGCAGCGCCGAGAGTTTGCTGTCACCGCAGCCGTAGTCGAGCCACGGGGCGCTATCGTTCAAGAGGCCGAGTCGGGTGGCGTCGTCGAGCACGCGCGCCTGGCTGTGCAGCCGTTCTAGCCATCGCGGATCGTCGGGGTTGGATCCTGTGCCCTGATAGCTTTGGTGATACGCGCGGGTTAGGACCTCGCGCTCGCCGGGTGTCATTTCTGCGTGGGTTTTTGAAAGGACAAAGCCACAGTTTGGGCAAGCCCAGTAGTCCACCGCGCAGAGGTCATGCACCGTGAACGTCTTTGAAAAACTGAACGCCATGACGCCGTCACAGATGATGCAGTTCATCCGACCCTCGCGCCTTCGAGCCGGCCCGATGCCCGTCGTCGTTTCCACTGATGCCAGGCCCAGCCGGACTTGTACCCTGAGCGTTTGGCGATACCATGCCAGTCCTTGAGCGTCGACGCCGCTTTCATGAGCACTGCCCGCTCCTCGGGCGTGACAGGCTCGAGCTCGCCCTCTACTTCCTTCGCGGTCTGCTTGCGGGCCTCGACGGGATAGATGAGCCCGCACTCCGGGCACGACAGCGCCCAGGCGTGTACGAGGTAGCAGGCCGGGCACTGCCTGATCTTGACCTCGGACTCCTCGGGCATGCGCTTCGGGGCGCCGTGCTCGAGGCTCCAGGGCCGGTCCTCGTCGGGCAGGCCGTGCCGGAAGTAGTTGCCGACATGATCGAGAATGATGGCCCGGTCCTTCCCCGGCGCCGGCCGGAGACAGCGGCCAACCTGCTGCAGATAGAGACCCGTCGACTTCGTCGGCCGGAGAAGGATGGCCACGACCACGCTTGGGATATCCACGCCTTCCGAGACAAGGTCGCAACTCGTGAGGACGTTCAGCCGACCGTCGCCCAGGGCCGCGATACGGTCATCGCGGGTCGCCTGGGGCAAGCTGCCGTCTACGGACTCCGCCCGGAACCCGGCGCCCCGGAACTGGTCGGCCACATGCTGGGCATGGGCCACCGACGCGCAAAAAGCGATGGCTGGTAGTCCATTTGCCAAGCGGATGTAGTGCTCGACGGCAGAGCCGGTGATCTCCGAGCGGTCCAGCAGTTCGGCCAGCTTCTCCCGCTCGAAGTCCCCGCCCCGCGTCCGGAGACCGGTCAGGTCTAGCTTGAGCGGCGGCTTCCAGACCTTGGCCGGCACAAGAAAGCCACGTCGGATCAGGTCCGAGATATGCGGCCCTTGGATCAGCGTGTCGTACACATGGGCGAGACCCCGGCCGCTGAGCCGGCAAGGTGTGGCCGTCACTCCGAGGACCCGGGCGCCGGGATGCCGGGCGAGCACCTTGGACCAAGTGCCAGCCACGGCGTGATGGCCCTCGTCGAACACGAGGAAATCCACGGGGTCGAGATGCCGACGCACAAGGGTCTGGATCGACGCGACCTGGATCGTCTGACGGGTGACAGGCCGGCCCGGGGCAATGATGCCGTGGGGCACCTCGAGCTCGGTCAGAGACTGCGAGGCTTGGTGCAGAAGCTCGCGCCGATGGACACAAATGCAGGTCCGTGTGCCCAGGGCAGCCGCCTGCTGGGCGATGTAGCAGAAAATCCAGGTCTTTCCTCCACCTGTGCTAAGGACATACATCACGGCCTGCCGGCCTTGGGCGAAGGCTTGGCGTATCTCGTCCACGCCGATGTCCTGGTAGTCGCGGAGGGTGATCATAAGTCCTCGATGGTCGAATGCTTGTCCAAATACTTGAGGAAGTCCTTGATAGTCCAGGGCCTGCCCCGACACAGGGTCGCGATAAGCACCTGGAGCGTCCGCATATAGAACGCGATTTCCACTTCGCGTGCATGCTCGAGTACAAGAATCTCGGGCGGGTCGCCGCTCTGGGTGATCCAGTAACCGTCCTTGTTCAGATCGTGGGCTCCTGTATGGATGGAGTTGGCTATCCGTCGTCGCCGCGTGGTGAAGGTCTGCCGGGCCGCTTCGAGGGCCTCTGTCGTCATGGCTTCAACATCGCTATCTCGCAGCAAGAGTAGTGGCGCTCAGAGCATTCACGCAGAAACCGCTTTTTCTGCGCGAGTGTCAACAATTCCCACGTGACCGCCACCGCTGAGCGCCATGCGCCAATTCGCGTGACCCCACATCCAAGCGATATCTCCTGGCAACTCGCGTCCAATTCATGCGTAGCACGAATACTCCACAGCCTTCTTGCAAACACGTAAGAGCCCTTCACTCGGGAAGGCGGAAAAGGACGCCACCCCCACGCTTGCAATAGCTTGCGTGCCCTCTTGGCATCGATCCTGTCGAATTGTAGGCTCGGTGTGTCACTCATGTCCTCGCCTCCGGCACCGCGTCGAGCGGCACGTTGAACAGTTGCAGCCGGCCCCGGTAGGGGACCGGGGTATGGAAGGGCGCCGCGTCGCGCACGTACCAGCCGTACTGGCCGGGGTTGTGCCAGTCGCTCGACACAGTACGGTCGCAGGCGAAGACGGTCACTTGGCCGACGATGGCGCCGAAGGGGATGGCGTCGTAATCTGGGACGTGAACGCCTCTCCTCTGAAGCCATCTCTGAAGCCGGCGCCAGTCCTCGCGGTCGTTGGTCTTGCTCGCGTGGATCAATAGCGGCCCGCGATGGTTCGTGTACCACGTCCGGTTCTCCACGTCCTTGAACCCATGCACGAGCAGCCAGGCCCATGTGCGGGTCACGGAGAGGGCTTTCATGGTGTCCATCGGGCTTAATCTCTTACCTGTTTTGGGTCGCCATACGTGATGTACATTTCAACTTCTACCCAGGTCGTGTGACCCGTCGCGTCATGGTGACGTGCCGCAACCGCCTGCGCATTTGGACTATACCAATGCGGTAGGCCGCTCGGGCCACCGTGGCATTCCCAGCAACCGGCGTGAACGTGTCTGCTAGTCCAGGTTTCTCTCATCGCGGGGGTAGCACCAAGAGCAAAAGCAGGATTATTGCCGCGCCCATCAACAACCCAAATCCGAAAGCACCGAGTGTAGTCATGCCACGTCCCCCAGGTTCCGGCGCGTCATCTCGCAGTAGTCGGTCCGCTTGTCGATACCGAGAAAGCCACGGCCCATCTTGAGCGCGACAATGCCCGTCGTGCCGCGGCCACAGAAGGGGTCCAAGACCATGTCGCCCGGGTCCGTCGTGGGCTCGATGCACCGGCGCACCAGTTCCTCGGGGAACTCACAGGGATGCTGCTTGTTGGGGACAGCCGGGATGGACCAGACCGTCGAGTAGCCACAGCCCAGATGCCACTTCCTCGGGCGCCCGAGCATGTACACCCGCTCGTCAGACTGCACATACCGCCTCGACCCGCCCCCGGCGCCGCCACGTCGGTCCCAGATGATCTCGCACCAGATCGGGAAATCGCGCAACCAGTCCAGCGGATGGTAAATGCAGCCCCGTCGTTTCCAGGCGTACCTGATTTTGTGGGTGTAGAACACGGGACCTGCTGTGACTCGCAAGCATTCAGCCACGACCGCCTTTTGCCATTCCTGATACTCGGGCTCGGGCATGGCGTCGTCGTACCAGTGCTCTTTGTTGCGGTCGAACGAGTGGCACCGTGCATTCGGGCCACCGCCCGACCACTCGAGCACGCGGTTGTAAGGCGGGCTGGTGACGGTCGCCTCGAAGTAGTTGTCGGACATGCCTTGCAAGATCGGCAGGCAGTCGCCGCAGATGACTGGATGGGAGGGAGCGGTCACGGCTGGGGCTCCTCGTCGGATGGGCCGTCCAGGAAGGCGCGCGAGTCGTCACAGACATCTTGGGTTTCAAGCATCTCGCTGTTGTCATGTGCAGTAACCCACCCACGCAGCAACTCGCGGGCGGTGGCCTGCCACGCCCCCAGTTCCGCCACGCGCTGTTCGGCTTTGTTCGCCCGGTCGTACAGGGCGTGGTAGCATCGGTCGCTGAACTTGCGGCCGTAGAGTTGTTGCAACCGTGCTTCGGCCCCCGCCACCGCGATGGCGCGGAAGAAGGCCCGCAGTTCGGCGCGCTCGGCGCGTCGCCGTAGGTTGTAGCCATATTCCACTCGGTCCATCATGTTGTGACCCCGTTCGCGACCCAGATGACACCCACCGGGGCCAGCGCTTCCGACATCATTGCCAGGTCCGGGTCGCCCGGCAGGCCATACGCGGCGGCCAGCCAGATCGTTCCCGCCGCGCACTGGGCCAAGGTCTCGAACACACGGCCCTTGTGCCGAGCGTCCAGCTTGTCGAGGCCGTCCACCATGACCAGGCCGCCATCGCCGGCGAACCCCATTGCCACGGCGAGTTGGGCCAGAACGAACTCACCCTCGCTGACCTGGCTGACCGGGATCATCTGTCCCCCGGTCCGGCCCATGAGCACCGTCGCGTCTGTGCCGGTCACCTGGACGGCCAGTTGGTAGCCGAAGGGCTCGAGCTGCTGATTGCAACGGTCGATGAACAGCCGCTGGCCGTCTGCCCCCAGGGCCTTCTGGATCGCCCCCTTCTCGAATGCCGTCACGGCCCACTCGAGCTGCTCGAGCTCGGCTTGATGCTCCGCCAACTCCGCCTGGAGCATGCGACGCTGGTCGACCCGGTGCAACGACTGGAGGATCAGCCGGCCGGTCGCGATCCGCTCGTCAATGGTGGCGATATCGGCCTGGATCTCGTCTGCTGTGCGCTCGCTGGCGGGCCGCTCGGCCTTCAGGGCCGCGACCCGGGCCTCCGCCCTTGTGAGATCGCTTTGAGCCTCGCCCAGAGTTTCGCGGGCGGTATCGAGACGGTCGCGCGCGGCCTCCAGGCTACGTTTGCCTTCCTCGATAGCTCGCTCGCAAGCGACTTTCAGCTTATCGAGCTTGATCTGTTCGGCCCGGGCGGCGTCCGCATCCTTCTGCAACGGCGCGACCATCTTCGCCTTCGTGACATCGGTCAGCTTCCGATTGCAGTACGGGCAGCGCTCTTGGTCCCCGATCTCGTCCAGCGCGCGTTGCGCCTTTTTCAGGGAGCCTTCGGCCAAGGCAAGTTGCCCGCGCAACTCCGATTCGCGGTTGCGAGCGTCACTGACCTGCTTGCTCCATTTCTCATACGTCGCGCGGCATTCGCTCTCGGCCCGGGATTCTTCCGCCTCGCGTGCGCGCGTCAAGTCTACTTCCGCCTGCGCTTGCTTCAAGTCGTTGGCGATGCTGGCCGCACTCCGTTTGCCCTCGCTCGCCCCGAGTTCACGCTGGAGCTTATCGCGGGTCTCCATGAGCACGTCGAGATGTATGTTGACCTGAGCAAGCGAGTCCGTGGATATGGGTCTGCCCTCGCCGTCTGCGGGCAAGGTCGCGTCCTGAAGGTCAGCGATTTCCTGTTCGAGCTTTTGGATCTCGTGCTTCAGATCGCGTCGGCACTGCACGACGGAATCTCCGATGGCGGCCAGCGCCTCCTGGGTGTCATACGCAAGGCCGCCAGCACGGCAGTAGGAGCCAAACCAGTCCGCGTGCGCCCCGAGCTCGATGGTCAGCTTGTCCTGGTTGACCTCGGCTCCGCCCAGGCCGGCCAGCAGGTCGCCGACTTCCCGGCATGTCAGATAGGCCCGGGGATTGCCGGCGCACTCGGCAGGCTCGGCTGGCATGCCTATGATGTCCCACAGGTCAGCCCGGACCTCGCGCGGACTGCCGGCCAATGCGGGCTGGTTCTGTCGCTCGACCGTGAGACCGCTCTCGCGGGCCGTCGCGGACCATTTGGCGACCATCGGCTGGCCGTGGACCTCGACCCCGAGCTCGACGCTGGCCTGCTTGCCGCGCGGGCCGACCAACTCGGCCACCTTGAGCGCCTTGCCCCGGTGGTCGTACACGTGGCCCCAGAGGACCGCTTGCACAGCCTGCTGGATCGATGTCTTCCCGGCGCCGGTCAGACCGGTCCAGAAGACGCGGGGGGGGAGAGCGGGAATACGGACCTCTCGCAGTCCGCGGAAGTTCTTGATCTGTAGACTGGTTATGCGCATGGTGCCTCCTTATGCCCGCTGGGGTAGCGGTAGCGGTTTCGGGATCGCGTTGTGCTGCCAACACCAGGCGTGACAAGCCGGGCATAGCTTCACCACGTCGTCATCGCCCCGGAACTGGTTCACTTGAACGTCCTGGAGGAAGTAAGGCTTGCCGGAACCGATCCCGACGCCGCACCGATAACAGGAGATTTCCCGCCTTGCGCGACGTTGCTGCTTGCGTGACGTGCCAAGTCTCGGATACCTGTCTCTGCTCATGCCTTCTTCCCCTCGAACCGCACGGTCCGCTTGTTGACAGCGACTGCGGCCAGATGCTCGGGGAACGCCCCGTCCTTCATCAGCTTCTTCACCCGCGTCCCGTCCACATTGAGAAACCGCGACGGGTTTTCGACCTCGTCCAGTATTGCGGCCTCAAGGAAGTTCCCCACATTGTCGAACCCGAGGCCCCCGACCGCGTGCTGGCCCCAGCACACATGGTTGTGCGTGACGTTACCGTGCTCCTTGCACCATTCCCGGAGTTGATCTTTCTCGCGTTTCAGGTGGGCCTCGAGCAGCGAGATGTTCTCGACGGCCTTCTGCGCCCCTTCCGCAGTGCTGATGCCATTCAGGAGGGGCTCGACCTTCGCGTTGCACACGTGGGCGTACTGGCAGGTGAGGCAGTGAGGACCGGGGGTCGGGGCCAGGGCCGTGTCGGCCTCGATGCGCGCGACCAGTTCCCGGACCTTCACGTCGATACGCTCGGCGTCGGGATCGCGGATGTAGATCGTCCGCTTCTGGATGTTGAACCGGGTGAAGTCCAGCACGCATTCGACCTCCTGCACGCCGGGGTACAGGCCGAACAGGATCCAGGCGTAGACCTCCATCTGCAGATCGTCCACGTCGGTGTTCCAGCCGGTCTTGTAGTCCGTGATGCGTGCGCGCTCGGGCTCCGGGAACTCCAAGAGGTCGATGACGGCCCGGAACCATACGTCGTCGTCGAACCAGCCGACCTCCTCGAAGGCGCCATTGACGGCGACCTGCATTTCCGCGTCGGCGAAGGTCTTCAGATCGACCATGTGGCTGTCGAGGAATGGCTGGACCAGATCGCGGTAGACCTCGTCGAAGTCCACGTCGGTCAGCGGGTACGCCCTCCGCTTGCGTCGGCGTTCGTGCTGCTCGACCTCGAAGGCTTTCCGGGCCAGGGCCGGCGCGGCGTCGAGGTCGGTGGCCCGAGCGTGCTCGACGCACCACTTCGTGTACATCTCGTACACGCTGTGCCCGAGACTGCCGGTCAGTAGCGGCTTGGTCTCCTCGGTCGGGGTCCGCTTGCGCTTGTGGCTGTACGCGAGTGGGCAGGTCCGCCAAAGCCTGATGACTGAGTAGCTGTACTGGTTCGTTTGCTCCATGTGTGCTTCCTCGCTTCGTTGGAACGGTTAAGGGCTAGAACAACGCCTTCTGTCCCGCCTGCCGGCTCGCCGGGGTCGGGACGGGAGCGGCGGGCTGGCTCGTGGGAGCCTGGGCCGGCGCGGTCGCCTTCGGGTCTGCACGAGTCCCGCTGCCAGCCCCGCCGCCTTGCTGTGCGATGATCCCGAGGAACTGCTCGGTTGACCATTTGCCCTCGATGGCGCTGGCGACTAACGCTTCCCGCTTGGCGGGCGGGAAGGCGGCCGCATCCAAGGCCGCAATGACTTCCGGAGTAGGATGCACCGTAGATGGCGGCACATCAGGAGCGCGCGGAGCCTCGGCTCCCCGGTCCTCCAGGACCTCGCCCGTGTCGGCGTCGACTGTCACGCCCTCGACCTCCGTCGTGGCCGGCGCCGGCAGGCCACGCACTTGGCTGCGGGCATACAGGTCGTCCGGCAACGCCTGAGAGGGTGCCAGGCCAGCCATCCCATCGTAGGCGAGCAACGGACGAAGGGACTCTTGGACCTGCCGGAGTCCGACCGGAATGACCAAGTGCATCACGTAGATATTTACCGCTTTCTGGTTCTCCGGGTTGGTCGCTTGCTGGCCACGCAGTACCAGATCCACCGGTATCAACGAGATCCGCCCGGCGATGTTCCGCAAGAGATCGAGGCCGCTGTTCAGATTGACGATGCTGTTGTAGCTCGTGGTCGCAACCTCGATGGTGCCCATCACGGGAAGGTCCGGAATGAAGAATTGCAGCCGGGCGAGCCGCTTGCAGCCCGGCCTGCCGCCGACGCCGTGGGTTCCGGCGAAGTCGCAACTATCCGGCCCCGGACAGTCGTCGATGTCTGCGAGGGCACCGTCCTCCGTGCGCCGGACCGCTGTCTCACCGTCGCCTTTGCAGAGCAAGCCGCTGGCGGCGTAGAGGCAGTAGTACTGTGGGAACACGACCTCGGGGTCTTCGCAGGGGAACGCCACGGTGATCCGCGTGGGCTTGTCGCCGTACAGGGCGACGAAGGGTTCCATCAGCGCCGGGTCGTCTGGGTCGAAGATGAAGTGGTCCGACTTGGCCGGATACTCCTTGCCGCTTTTCGGCGACACCTTCTTTTCGCCCAGCCGAATCTTGCCAACGCGCAACCACCGCCGTTTCTGAGAGAGTCCCTTGATAGGCATAGCGCCTCCTTTGTAGGGCGGGCCGGGCCTCCGAGCATCGGGGAAGGAGTGTCCGTGCGGCGGGAGTGGTCGCGCCGCGCGAGACCCGGCCCGAGAACCTACAGTTTCCCACGGACCAAGATTTCGAGGTCCGCGAGTTCCGACTCGTTGAGTATCTGAAAGCGCGTATTGCGCGGGTCCCGGACTTCCTTCAAGAGCGAGGCCAAGGTGCGCTTCGCTCGCATGACGGCTTGCACCGAGTCGATATCCGTGTGCGATGCCACCGCGCCGCCCCCTCTGATCATCAAGCTCATTCCAGCCATGAGTGCCTCCTTCAGAGCCCTTCTGCCGTCAAGTACCGTTCTGCCGCCTGGTCCGCGGCCCGGGCGTCCGCTCGTGTGCGCGTTCGACCAATCGAGCGAAGCCGTAACGCATCTGACTCCTCAGTCGCGCGCCGTTCCTCGAATCGCAGAACGGCCTCTTTGCTCGTCATAAGCTGATTGCCGGTGACCCGGATATGCTCGAGCCGGGTCCGGCTCCGGCCTACGCCCTTCACGCACCAGCGCCACATGGTCGCTATGCTGGGCCGGCCACCCCGGCAAAACCGCGCGGCCTGTGCCAATGGCACAACCTGTTCATCCTTCAATGCCATCGTCCGCCTCCCGTAGCTGCAAATCGAGATCAAGCCCCAGGGCCGTACACACACTCACGAGAACAGGCACACTGACGGCTCGATCTCCGCTCTCGATGCTCCTGATCGTCCCTGCGCTGTGACCACACATATCGGCAAGAGCGTCTTGGCTCATTCCGCGACGTATCCGCTCATGGCGGATCGCCTCTCTCACTTCTTCAAGCTGCACGCCTTGCCTCATATCGCACCCGGGCCAGTCTGAGGGTCGTGGCGTCGAACAAGGACCGCTGACAGTGCCGGCAGATGTAAAGGGGGGGATCGCGGAACTCACCGACTGGCCTGATGTGCCAGCACTGCAAGCAGATCGCTGTTCTGTATCCCACTCGCCTCTCCCGTTTGGGGAGCGGCGGCCCTGGGGAAAACGCACAAAAGCCCAGGGCCGCCCGTCAGTGCGGCATCGCAGGCCGCAGAGAGTATCTGTGGCGGGCATTCACGCCCCGGCCGGAACACCCGGCCTGCCAGGCACGCGGATAGGTGCAACCAACGGTGCCCGCCACATTTCATATGCCCGCCCATGGACCCTCTGGCCACGCATCGAGGTCGAACTACGGGGCCACCACGGGCGGGTAAAACTGCTGAGCCGTGGCCTGGGCACCCCACCCAGACTCCTTTCACCACAACGCATCGCAACGCATCGGGGACACTCCGCTGACAGCGTTTCCGCCCGCCTCACCCCTCTAACCGCTAACCATCCCAGTGCCGAAGCACCGCACGGCTCAGCAATGCCTATTCAACTGTAAGGGGCGCGCGCTAGTCCACGCGCCAGCAGTTCGACGTAAAGCGGTAGCTTTCGCCCTCACCGGCCCGGGCCGTCGTCAAACGATTTCCCGCGCAACGCGCGCCCTAATGCTGATTCAAATGTCAGGTCCGTCTATCGCTGCGCACAATGCGCGGTGGACGAGATGCCATACATGCAGCCGTTGACGGTGCTGCCCGGTTACATGCCCCGAGCGCCATACCTTCTTGATGTTCCGTCCCGACCCCGTCAGGTCCACCTCGTAGTTTCCGTATTCCTTCGTGCCGGTTCCGTCGTTTGCGATTCGCCCAACGCAAAGCAAACGCTCCTTCTCGGGGTCGCCGTGGGGCCACATGCAGACCTTAATAACCAGCATCACGTGCGCTCCTTTGGTAGCAGGGACGGGACTCGAACCCGCGATCTCGGCCTTATGAGGGCCGCGAGATGACCAGCTTCTCTACCCTGCGTCATCGCCCGCCAGCGGCACAGCAGCGACCAACGGCGCGAACGCCACAAGAAGCGCGCGGTCCTTGACCTCGGCGTCCCTCTCCGTTCGGGCCTGTCGCTGGAGGCGAATTGCGTCGGCGCGGGCCAGCACCATGTCCACCCAGGGACCGTCGTGGAACAGATCGACATGGCGACCATACCCCTGGGCAACATAGAGAGGATGACCCTCGAGGGTCGCTACGCAGGTCGCCTGCGTGCCCGCCGTCGAACACATAAAGTCAAAGCCCTCAACTACGGCGTGGCCGTTCTGGTGCGCGTCAACCCAATCGCCTTCTCCATCCACCAAGATGCGGATGTTGCCGTCAAGTTGTACTTCGTTCAGCCGCGCTTCAGCCTGCTCTTTCGCCTTCTCTCCTGGTCTTGCGTCTGGTCTTGCCATGCCATCACCCTCCCCTGATAAATCGTCGAACGCTACGCCATGTCCGCCAGCGCAGCCAGCAGGCAGAACACCAGCGCAGGAGTCGGTCAGTCATCATCGTCTTCGTCCTCGTCCTCGTCTTCGTCGTCTTCGTCCTCACCGGGCTCGACGTCGTCGTCCTCGGGGCTCTCCTCGGGGCTCTCGTCGGGCTTCTCCGGCTCCTCGATCAGCGGCATCTGGAGTTCGCTTGCCGTCATCTCGCGTTTCTTGACCACCGCGCCCGTGTCGTTCCGGAAAGTCTCGACAACCTTGTTCTC